>OCZT010000752.1_pt1 | contig 32868 bp, 26 predicted proteins | sample 1539031 | NCBI WGS metagenome assembly OCZT01 (sample SAMEA3539308, study PRJEB22396) | soil metagenome | biome: tundra; feature: field; material: soil | place: USA | collected 2010-05 | depth 0.15 m | reverse complement strand
AATGCGCATTCATCTCCCCACTAAAGTAGGGAGCCTTCTGCGATGTTTAGAGTAACCGTCTAAGCTCGGTATCCCAATCCGTTGAAAGGTTAATCTTTTCCAAGCTATTACATTAGTGAAGTGAACGTAGGTAATGTTGTTATCACTACTTTTATTCTACTACAATTCCTAACCTCTTTGCAATAACAAAACGATTTAGATATTAATAAAGGACAAGAATTATTCCTGCCCTTTATTAATTAACGGTATGCTGGTTTGGGTTGTTGACTAAAACAGTCCCTACAATAAACCGGACGTCCATTAGTGGGTTGAAACGGAACTTGCGTTTCTTGTCCACAATTAGAACAGATAGTAGAAAACATTTCTCGACTACCTCCATTACGTGGACGACTTTCGCCATCACTACGTTTTGCTGTCGCCCGACAACCTGAACAACGACGAGGTTCATTGGTGAACCCTTTTTGCTCATAGAACTCTTGTTCGCCAGCAGTAAAAATAAACGACTCTCCGCAATCTTTACAAACCAGACTTTTGTCTTGAAAACTCAATTGGTAACCTCCTTTAGATATTTGACCTCGGAGATTAAACAGAGCAATTGGGCTTCCAGTTTGTTCCCTTGGGTATAAGATTGTTATATCATAAATTCACTTGTTTTAGGTATTTCAGATGTATCAACATTAATATATTGTGACAGCAGTTTTACAAAACCTGCCGCAGATTAACGGCTTCGTTTCTCAAAAAGCATACTAACGCTTTCGTTATGTTGAATTCGACGAATTGCTTCTCCAAAAACTTCAGCCACAGACACCACCTCAATTTTTCCATTCATTGGTTCGGGTTGATTTTCAACAGTATCTGTTATTAGCAACTTTTCTATTGGAGATGAATTGATTTTATCCATTGCCCCAGGCGAGAGAACTCCGTGTGAAACTGCGGCATATACCTGTTTGGCCCCACGCTCAAGAAGTGCATGACTTACGCTAATCAAAGTCCCTCCCGAGACAGTAAAGTCATCAACAACAAAAGCAATCTTTCCTTTGACATCTCCAATGATCTCAACAACCTCCGATTTTTCTTCATTACCAGATCTAATTTTATCACCTATTGCCAGAGAAGTTCCTAAAAATTCAGCATACTTACGAGCTTTTTTAGCAAATCCGGGATCTGGAGAAACTACAATCAAATCTTCAAGATTTTTCGACTCAATGGCTTTGCAAATTTCTCCTAAAGCAGTAAGGTCATCAACTGGAACATTGAAAAAACCCGAAATTTGAGCTGCGTGTAAATCCATAACAACAATACGATCTGCGCCGTTCACCTCCAAGCTATTGGCGCAAACCCGAGCCCGAATTGGAATACGAGGTTCGTCTTTCTTGTCTCCTTTAGCATAGCTAAAATACGGCATCACAACAGTAATCGAAGCCGCACTAGCTCTTTTTAGTGCGTCCACCCAAAAAACTAATTCCATGAAATTCGAATCAGCCGGATAGGCCGTAGACTGAACTATATAAGTATCTGCTCCACGAACATTTTCTAAAACTCTTGGAAGCAAGGTGCCTTCGGAAAAATGATGAACTTCAGATTTGCCTACAGGTATATTAAGATACTCACATATTTTCTTAGTTAGTTGGGGACTTCCTGATCCACCAAAGACAATTAGATTCGAACTCATTAGTGCACCTATATCGATTTTTATTTATGAAACTATAATACCATAAATAGGCCGGACACATAAACGAAGCTCACGACTGTTCGTCCTCCTTTAGAACAAAGATTAGCTTATTTCAGCATTAAAGAGTCAATATCATCAGGAGTAACTCCACCAACCATCTCTTCGTCATCCTGTTCGTCATTGTTTTCTGCAGCTATTTTTGCGCGTTCAGCCCTAAGTTTTTGATAATAGTTCAAACCGGTTCCTGCTGGAATAAGTTTTCCAATAATTACGTTTTCCTTAAGTCCAGCTAGACGATCAATTTTTCCACTCAATGAAGCTTCGGTCAGTACCCTAGTTGTTTCTTGGAAACTTGCGGCGGACAACCAGCTAGAAGTATTCAAAGCCGCTTTTATAAGGCCTAGCAAAACAGTAGAAGCTAAAGCCGGTTCTCCACCTTCCGCTAACGCTCTGCGATTGGCAATTTCATATTCGTTCACAGACACTATATCGCCCGGAAGTAATTCGGTATCTCCTGAGCTTGCAACTCTAACTTTACGCATCATTTGACGAACAATAACTTCAATATGTTTGTCATTTATATCCACCCCTTGACTACGATATACTTTTTGAACTTCTTCAACCAAGTATCGTTGAACAGATTCACGTCCTAAAATTTCCATCAATTCCTGTGGATTAACAGATCCTTCGGTAATATGTGTTCCGGCCTGAACTTTTTCTCCTTCTTGGAGCTTAATAGAACTTCCATGAGGGATAGTATATTGCCGAGTTTCTTCGTCAGAAGATTTAACCACAATTTCTTTTTTAACCGCCATAACAGTTCCGGCATGTCTAGAATAGATGCCATCACTCTTAATCCCTTTCTTGACATCTTTAGTTTTAGCTAAGGGGCCACCTTCTTTTACGAGATCTCCCAAGGAAACAACGGGAGCCATTCCTTTTTCTACTGGATATGAGGAAGTATATTCATCTTTCTGAACAACTCTAACGTGTCTTACATTTTTATCATCAGTAAGAATTTCAGCAATTCCTTCAATTTCACTAATGATTGCTTGACCCTTAGGAATTCGAGCTTCAAAAAGCTCTTCAACGCGTGGTAATCCGTGTGTAATATCGCTTCCCGCAATTCCACCCGTATGAAAGGTTCTCATCGTTAGCTGAGTTCCGGGCTCGCCAATTGACTGTGCCGCAATAACGCCCACCGCCTCACCAATCTCTACCAATTTACCTGTAGCCAGGTTCCTTCCATAACATTTTTGACAAACTCCAGCGTGAGCTAGACAGTTTAGAACTGAGCGAACTTTAACGCTAGAAACCCCCGAAGAAATGATCCTTAAAGCAGTATCGTCCTCAATCGCCTGGCCGCCAACTACTAACAGTTCATTAGTTAATGGGTCAACAATATCTTTGGCTGCATACCTTCCGGCCAATCTTTCGAACAACGGCTCAATTAAAGCATTCGTTTCCGAAAGTTCACTTACCCAAATACCTTCATTAGATCCACAATCTTCTTCCCTAATGATTACGTCTTGAGAGACATCAACCAATCTCCGGGTTAGATATCCAGAGTCAGCAGTACGTAAAGCAGTATCTGCAAGTCCCTTACGAGCGCCGTGTGTTGAAATAAAGAATTCCAGAACGGTCAGTCCTTCAGAGAAATTCGATTTAATCGGAAGATCTATGATCCGTCCTGTGGGATCGGCCATCAAACCTCTCATACCAGCTAACTGTCGAATTTGTTGAATATCTCCTCTGGCTCCAGAAGTAGACATCATAAATACCGGGCTGAAACGGTCAAAGTTTTTCATAGTAGCCTCAGTGACCTCTTGGGTTGCAGCAGTCCAAAGCTCAACAACCCTTTCGTAACGTTCTTCTTCAGTGATAAGGCCTCTTCTCAGTTGAACATCAATATCTGCCACTTGTTTGTCTGTATTTTCTAATATTCCCTTTTTTTGTTGTGGTGTTTTGATATCCATAGCAGAAATAGTAACGCCAGCTTTGGTGGCATACTCAAACCCCACCCTTTTGATTTCGTTGGCAATTATAGCCGTCAGTTCATTTCCATATAAACGATAAATTACAGAAACTAAATTTCTTAAGGCCTTTTTATCCATTACTTGGTTTTGGAACCCCAACACTTCTCCATCGCCATTTTGCGGCTCTTTACCCAAGGGTAAAATATCATTAAAAATAACACGACCTGCTGTCGTTCTTATCCTTTGACCATTAAAGCGAACACAAATTTCTTCTTGAAGACTAACACGTTTTTGGTGATACGACATCATTGCTTCCTGAAGGGTTCCATATTGATGTAATTTTGAATCTTCTATATCTTTAGTTTCAGCATTGCGAACAGCAGTCAAATAATAAGCCCCTAACACAACGTCCTGCGTAGGACTAATAACCGGATGTCCATCAGATGCAGATAAAATGTTTTGGGAAGGCATCATTAGATGATGAGCTTCGGAAACTGCCCCACTAAATAGAGGAACGTGTACCGCCATTTGATCTCCATCAAAATCAGCATTAAAGGCATGACACACCAATGGATGAACTTGAATAGCTGAACCTTCAACCAATACCGGCATAAAAGCTTGGATACCCAAGCGATGCAAAGTCGGAGCTCGATTAAGTAGCACTGGACGTTGATGAATAACTTCATCAAGAATATCCCATACTTCAGGACGTGCACGTTCTACCATCCGTTTAGCCGATTTAATATTATTACTAATTCCGCGTTCAACCAGTTTCGACATAACAAAGGGCTTAAAAAGCTCTAAAGCCATTTTTTTAGGGATCCCACATTGATCCAAAGCTAGGTCTGGACCAACCACAATAACTGAACGTCCAGAATAATCAACTCTCTTTCCCAAGAGATTCTGTCGAAATCTTCCCTGTTTTCCCTTAAGCATATCCGATAGAGATTTTAGTTTCCTATTACTTGTTCCCGTAATCGCTTTTCCTCTCCTCCCGTTATCAATTAATGCATCTACGGCTTCCTGTAACATCCGTTTTTCATTACGAATAATGATTTCTGGTGCTCCAAGCTCCTTTAATCTCTTAAGGCGATTATTGCGATTAATTACTCGCCTATATAAATCATTAAGATCAGAAGTAGCAAAGCGACCGCCATCCAATTGAACCATTGGGCGCAATTCAGGCGGAAGAACAGGTAGCACATCCATAATCATCCACGTAGGTGAAGTTCCAGAACGCCGGAGAGCATCCATAGTTTTCAATCTTTTAACCGCCTTAAGACGTTTCTGGCCCGTGCTTCTCTTAGCTTCTTCTCTCAAGGCATAAGATTCTTCATTTAAATTGATACGTCCAAGAAGTTCTCTAATGGCTGCTGCGCCAATTCCAGCCTTAAAAACTTTTCCGAACTTTTCGGTATATTCCCGATATTGGGCGTCAGTAAGAAGTTGTTTTTCACTAAGTTCTGTTAAACTATTTTTAGACGCCTCAAGTTCCGCTTCTACGCCAGCTAAGTCCTTTAATAGTTGTGACTCTAACTTTCCGATCTCTTTTTCAACTTCTTTTTCTTGAACACTACTTTTTTTCGCAATAGCGCTTCGAAGACGTTCTTGCTGTTTGGTATAATCCGTTTCAATACGTCCGACAAGTTTCACAGCGCGCTCTGCGAGATTTATCTGTTTGTTCGGGTCAAATACTTCTCCCTTTTTTAGAACAAGATCAATATTTGCTCCTTCACCTAAAACAAAATCTCGCACTGCCTTTTTTCCCTGGGATTCTTTAATTCGTGCCTGGAGTTCTTCGACTTGCTCCATCACCAGAGTAGTCGATGTTTCCATTTGCTTCTCGACCTCTTGGACCATTCTCTCGTTTTCAGTTTCCTGCTCCACTAATGAAGCTTCCATATTTTGTCGCAACTCATTCGTCTTTTGGGAAAGTTCCTGCTTTAGAGAAGTCCCTTTTTCATCGTCTCCAGAAGCCCATTTTTCTAATAACGTTCTCTTAGCTTCATCATCTACGCTAGTTACAATATAGCTTGAAAAATAAATAACCCTTTCTAAATTCCGAGGGGACATATCCAACAATAGTCCTACTCGACTTGGAATCCCTTTGAAATACCAAATATGACTAACTGGAGTTGCCAACCGCACGTGGCCCATACGTTCTCTCCTAACCTTAGAGCGAGTGACCTCCACGCCGCACTTATCACAAATAATTCCTTTATAGCGATACCTTTTATATTTTCCACAGTGACATTCCCAATCCTTGACAGGGCCAAAAATTTTCTCGCAAAATAATCCATCTCGCTCAGGCTTAAGCGTCCTATAATTAATTGTTTCAGGTTTAGTGACTTCACCATGAGACCAACTCATGATCATTTCGGGACTCGCAAGAGATAGCCTTAAGGCGTCAAAGTTCTCTAATTTAAGCAAACTCAAATCTCCTTTCTCTCAAGGGAGAACAAGGTTGTCTCTCTGAATTGAAAGAAACCTCAAAGTATTGATTGCCATACACTAACTTCAGTTCAATTCCCCAAACTAATCAAGATCAAGAAGTATACCGCAATATCCCGGAAAAGACATCGTAATTACCAATTTCATATTTTCAAAACTTCTTGGCTCTAGCCCCAGTGATTCCTCGTGCAACAGCATCCAGTAATTTATTTCTAAATATATCTCGTCTTGCTAGATCTTCTTCTTTAGATACAACTTCTCCATTTTGTCTTTGTAAAATCCACGGAGGCACAAGCCGAATCATTGTTTCAGAATCAACTCTTATAATTACTTCTATATCCTTTTCTTCATCAACCATAATTTGAACTTTCAAAGTAGGACCATTTGCATCTGCTAATTGCCATGTTCTTACCCAGATTCTTGCGGCAGGTTGTCTATATAAAGCTAATAATAAAGGCATACGCATTACCTTGTTTGCTTTGCGATCTTCTTTTAGCTTTTCCAATAAGGCCATAACATCATCTTCTAGACCATTAGCTACCCACTCAACTAAAGAAGGGGCTCTGTTTTCAAGATCTGGAGGAAGTTGATCATTAAACTTCGCACCACTAAGAGCTTTCATTATTCCATAATGCCTACGACAATAAGGTTTTCCTTGAAGCGGTAAATGATGGTCGGGACACCAACAGGTTTCGCATTCTCTAGCCCGTCTGTCTATGTAGGCGCACTGTGAAGCATTAACTTGCACACATCCATTTTCCATACATTTTCCAGTTCCCAAAATAGGTCCGTGGATTTCCTCTTCGTCCTCGTTCTCTTCATCTTCATTGTCAAAGAGAAATTTCAAAAATTTACCCATTTCTTAAATCTACTTCATTGTACAAAATTTCGCCTTATAAATTTAATTTTATAAACGTTGAGCCCATGGCTGTTGATTAATGGGAACGAACGATTACACTTGATAGGCACTACTTATAAGTTGGGGAGAACTGTGAACGAAGATTTGGATATTTCTCGTCTGGTCCCGCTCAAACAAAAAACTGATCTAGCAAGAGTTACAACCATTATTTCGGGTAAAGACGGAGTCGGAAAATCTACTATCGCAGCCAACTTAGCCGTGGCCAGCGCCAATAAGTTACGTTTATGCACTAGCGTTTTAGATTTAGATTTACAATATGGCGATCAATCCTTATTATTTAGAGCCCCAGGTTCTCCAAATCTTTTAAATACCTTAGAGTCAACAAATGCTTTAGATTTCAAAAACCTTCCCAAATACATGCATCAACGTCAAAAAGTTTGGGTTTTACCTTCTCTTCCAACTCCCGAAAAAGCAGAGCTTATAAACCCAGAACATGTAAAAGAATTAATAAAAGTTGGCAGAGAAGCGTTTGATTCGATAGTCTTAGACGTGACCAGTTATTTATGCGATACTACACTAGAAGCTATCGATGCCTCGGAGTCTGTAGTTCTAGTTACCACGGAAAGGCTTTCTTCCATCAAAGATTCCAGAAAGTTGTTAAAAGTTCTTTCGCAACTAGGAGTTGAAAAAGGGCAAATAACCCTAGTCTTAAACCGTTTATCTGAAGCAAAGGTAAGCGTAGAAGATATTGAAAAAAGTCTAGATTTTCAGGTTTCTTATACTTTACCATATTTGCCCTCTCCGTTTTTAGAAGCCATGGCAGATGGTAGCCCATATATTGTTAAACAACCAAGATCTGATTACGCCAAGCAGATGTATTCGCTTGCTGCTTTAAGTTTTGGCTCTTATGAGGACTTAGCAAAAATTTCAGATACGACTGCCCTTTTCCAGCCCGTTGAACTATCTGAGGGCAATTGGTAAAATGACTACTTTTATCTTTAGCTCTAAAAAAGCTCAGGCACTTACAGAATTTGGTTTACTCCTACCACTTTTTTTAGTTCTAATATTTGCGATCATTGAATCATCTCTATTGATGAATGCACAAGGAACTTTAGATAATGCAATTCGAGAAGGCGCACGAGTTGGAGCATTATGCGGATCGGCTACTGGTACATGGATTGCCCCAGACGGCACTCAATATAGCAGTGGCCCCGAAGGTTCTCCCTGTCCCGAGGCCATCGCTCACACCATAAATAAAAATCTTGGAATTATTCCAACCGCAGGGAACTATCCCACAATTTCGATAATAGCACCGGTTAGCAATATTGGTTCTAGCTGTACAGGAACTGGCTCTACCTACTATGCTCCTACAGGTTGCCCAATACAAATACAAGTTAGTTATCCATATCGTTTTTACTTTAATCTGTTAGTTGGAGCAAGTGGCCCAAGCTTAACTTTAAAAAGTAGCGCTGTGGTGGTGAGTCAATGAGATTCCAAAAAGCTCAAGCAACTATGGAAATGGCTTTAATACTTCCTTTTGTGGCAGGGCTAATGGCTCTTGCTATTCAAGGCGGACTAATTCTTTCTGACAATATTTCTATCTCCCATTACGCATACGATGCCGCCCTCTGGAGTCAAGCGAACAAATCTACAGCTACAACCGGTTCATCCGGAACTATTGCCAAGCATATATATCAAGAAATGTGTGGAGGTAGTTTAGCCCCCCCCAGCAGTACCGGTACTCGCTTTTGTAACGGAAATAGTTTAAACGTACAAGTCACTTCCAGGGCCACTAATATGGCTGCTTCACGAACATCCCCGCCACACGAAATGGTTGCTGGTGTATCAACCAATTGCATTCCATGGACATTAAATATCTCTCCTTCTGTAACTACTCTCGACAATACTCTAACCAATCAAACCACAACTTATACCATAACTTTAGTTTTAGGCAGTGGTGGTTCATTAAGTCCAATAGTCAATCTTTCTGTTGGCAATTATCCAAATGCCATTTCTCCCGGATATCCTCTCTTCAATCCGACAACTATATCTGCCTCTTCTACAACCAGTACCCTACCTATCACAATTACCTCTCAAACAACTCCACAAGTTTGGCCTGTAGAATTTTTGGGTACAGATCAATGTGGTGCTTCTAGTAGTAATGGTCCACAAACTAGCTTGCTAACCATTACCGGCAATGCACCTACGACAGTCTGCAGTAGTAGTGAAGTCAACTTTTCTACCCCAAACAATAGTGTTGCAGGAACCTCAAAACCAATTGATATCACAGGTAATGGTTTCACAAACCCCTCAACAGTTTCTTTTGGAAGCACTCCTGCCGCATCTGTTAGTTTTATAGATTCAACACATTTAAATGCTGCTACTCCAGTTGGATTAGGAGTTGGAACTTACAACATTATTGTCACAACCGCAGGTTGTACAAGTACGCTTCCCAACGCTCTTGTCGTTACTTCTGTAGCCACAAGCGTTCCTTCTGCCAGCTCTACAATCAACGCCTGTGGTCCCGGTTCGGCAGGTAATTATCAAGTGGTCATACAAATTAGTTGGAGTGAGCCTTTGTTCATTCCTTGGTTTTCAGATGCAGTAACTTTGAATTCAACTCAGGTGGTATTTTGTCAATGAAAAAATTAGATTTACATTCGCAGGCTGGTCAAGTGTTGCCATTGTTTGCATTGATGGCAGTATTTCTTGTAGGAGTCGTTGCATTAGCGGTTGATATTGGCTCAATAGAAAACCAACATCGAAACATACAAGCATATGCTGACAGCGCAGCCAACGCAGGTGTTCAGAATCTTTCACCAAATAATAACCTGAACGGAAACGCTAGTGCATTACAAGCCGCAGCTAGAAAAGCCGCTATTATATACCTAAAAGATAACATAACAAATGGAAATGGTGCATCAAAGCTACCTTTAAGCTCTTTTACAAGTCCATGCTGGGGATCGCCAGGATTCGCTAGCGATATTGAAAATTGTGCCTTTCCGGCTCCCTATAGTAATTACATAATAAGCATTTGTACTCCTGGAGAAGCCATTGGTTCAGGAAGTGCTTGTGCAACTCAAAATACTCAAGTTTTTAGTAGTATTTCTGTTCGGATACAAGAAACGGTAAGTACGGCTTTAGCTGGAATTATCGGCAATCCAAGTGCTTTGATAGGAGGCTTTAGTTCTGTTCAGTATTCTTCCAGTAATATAACAGGTTCCTCTTTAACCCCTAGCTCTAAATTTCCCTTTGCTTTATATTCAAACGGATGCTTAGACGTCACTGCCGGAAGGGTTTCATTGCAAGGTGAGACCTATATCAACCAGTGTAGTTTAACGGCAAGTACAGGAAATAGATTCTGTGACATTACAACTCCCTTCACTGCAGGAAATCTACTGTTAGGGCCAGATACAACTCCACCTCCAGCATTTATTCAAAATCAAGCTGGAGATCCTTGTTCCGGAGCAGGTGGATCAACAAGTTTGCTCACAACAGGAGAGGTAATAACTTCCCCAAGTTATATTCAGTTGCCGTCATTCACTCCGCCCCCAGGTTTTTCAGATTTCGATCCTAATACAGGAGCTACGGCCCCAGCTGTCGGTGGACACCCCTGTTTCAATGGAAGTAAAACTTCAACTGGTGCTAACCCGAACAATTGTTTCAATCCTGGTTATTACACTACCATTAGCGGAATAGCTAACAATCTCAACCCGGGCGTCTATTATATAACCGGAGCTCCCGTTTGCGATAATAGCAATTCGACTTTTTGTCCTGGTGTAACTTTTAGCGGAAATACTCTAAACGCTAATTATCAAGATGTTCAAAATTCCTGTTGGGGTGGAACCAACTCTCCTTCCGCCGATACCTTTACGAGTCCCTGCCCAAATGGCTTTATCAACGATCCAACCGCAAACACTATCGTAGATCCTCAATGTCCTAGCGGAAGCTGTCTTACTGGTTTCAACAACATTCCGGCTTCTGATGGAGCTAGTAATGGTGTTACATTTGTATTGTTTGACAAAGCAAGTTTTTGCCTGAATATTAATTGTCAAGCAGGAGGCAGCGCAATAAGCGTAATGCTCAGTCCATTCTGTTCTACATTGCGTAGCGGACTTCCCGCAAGTTCTGTAGTACCACCTCCTGTTGGGATTACTATTCCAACCCGTTGCAGTACCCCCTATTCTACTTCTGGTTACTACTCCAACGATGGAGCCTTCGTTATTTATAGCTCTAGTGCAGGAACGATAAGTTCTATTGGAACCGGTTTTTCTTTAGACTTAAACGGAACTATATACGCTCCTGCAGCAAGTCTTGCCATAACCGCAAGTTCTCAATTTGAACTGGTTCCTGGTCAAGCTATCGTAAGAAATGCTACATTCCAAATTACCAATTCTCTAATCCCGTTCATTTACTGGCCCTGCTGTAGTTCAAATGGTCAAAATCCAGGTAATCTAGAAGGTGCTCAACAAACCTCAAATAGCAAGTTAGCGAAATAAGTTGCAAGAAAAGGAAAATAAGATAAAGTGTTAAAGGAACGTCAAGAGGAGAACAAGCGATGTTAGGTTGGATTATTTTAATAATAGTAATCGTCTTGGCATTAAGCTATTTACGAATACGACAAAATTTACTAGAAGAGGCAGATCGTTCTAACCAACCTCTTGGCGAAGGCGAGAATTATCACCCCTCATTTCGAGCAATTCTATCCGCAGGATTAGCACGAGTAACTCATCCGTTAGCTCGCGGAACTAGGAAAAATCGGCTCCAACTAGAACTTAACCGTGCAGGGATCAATCTTAAATCACATGAATTTATTGCGATTCAATTATTTTCTTTTATAATTATTGAAATTCTGGTTTATCGTCGTTTCAATAATTATTTTCTTGCCGGGATAGGCGCCTTATTAGGCTACTTGGTTCCCATGCTCTACGTTCGTCGTCGTCAATATAAACGCAGTCAACAAATGGATCTCCAGCTTCCCGATATTATCCGACTATTATCCTCGGGCATTAAAGCCGGATATAGTGTCCCCCAGGCTTTAGTTAGTGTAGCCGAAAATGGAAGGCAGCCATTGGCTAGCGAGTTCGCTCGAATAATGAAAGAAAATTCATTAGGAGTCAATCTCGATTTAGCTATTTCGAGAACTAATGAAAGACTTAATAGTCAAGATTTTGACATGTTAGTTGTTCTACTTCTTTTGCATTTGGAATCAGGAGGAAACCTTGTTCTCGGACTAGACAATCTTGCTGAAACTATCAGAGATCGAGTTAAGCTTCAACGAGAAATTAGAATATTAACCGCTCAAGCTAAGGGATCTGGTTACATAATTACCGCACTACCGTTTGCCGCAGTTGCACTTCTATCTTTTGTCTCGCCGCATTTTGAACAACCAATGTTTGAAACCACCTTTGGTTGGGAATTGCTCGGATTAGGGTTAGTGATGATTATCATAGGATATCTAATTATGAGACGCATTACGGACATATCCTTATGAACATATCTCAATGGATTATAGTTTTAGGACTTTCATTAGTAGCCTTGTTTATCCTAGTTTGGTTACGTTCTTTAACTCCAAATCTTGGTCAAAAGTATATAAATCGAATTGGAGAAATTGATGAAGAAGAGAAGAAAAGCAAAGGCCCATCTCTAACAGAACTAGAACTTTCACGTCCTCTATTCGAAAGGGTTTTTAGTCCTCTAAAATCAAAGATAATCCATTTCATAACTTCGCGAACGCCAACTGCACGCAAAGAAAAACTTCAACTTCAAATCTCTAATGCCGGACGTCCTATGGGAGCTACCGTATCTGAAGTTTTAGCAGTTCAAACTATTTTTGCTCTTCTTTTCGTCTGGCTAGGAATAGCTTTTTTTGCACCTTTTGTAGGATTGCAGTTTCCAGTTAACTTGCTCGGGGCACTTGCGGGATTGGTTGGATGGACACTACCTGAACTAGGTCTTTTATATCTCGGAAAAAGGCGTGCAAATCAAATTTATCGTCAAATTCCAACAACTCTTGACTTGCTAGCGATTTGTATGGATGCTGGACTTAATCTTGATGCAGCACTACATCGAATTGGAGATAAGATTGGCGGTCCATTACGACAAGAAATGCGCCAATTCTTTACAGAACAACAATTAGGAAGTTCCCGAAACGACGCATTGTTGTCAATGGCAAAAAGGATAGACATTGAAGACTGGACCGTTTTTGTCCGCGAGATCATCAGAGCAACGGCACTTGGAGTCCCTATAGCACAAATGATCAGAATTTCCGCTGAAGACATGCGTCGTTTACGTCGACAGGCCGCAGAAGAGAAAGCCGCACAAGCACCTTTGAAAATGCTTTTCCCAATGATTTTTTTTATTTTCCCCACACTATTCATCGTTCTCATTGGCCCTGTAGTCTTAATTCTACTAAACAGACATTAAGATATTTATCTCTCAGCGTTTTCGGTCTTCAATCGTTTCCAAAATGTACGCATAAGCCTCTGAGTTCCGTCCAGATGGTTCCGAGCAGTGATCTCAATACATAGTGGCACATTTCCTAAAATCGGCAACCAGGGCCTCTTGCTCAACCGTTTCCTCATGACTTGATAATGTCTAAAATGCTTTAGGGAAATAACCTTTATAAAGATGAAATCAATATCCAGATTAGAGTTTGCATTGGCAAGCATAGGTACAACTCGCTAAAATTAGACTTAACCCTTACACTCAAATTCAGATTTATAAAGGTTAAATGGATAATACAAACTGGTACCAGCATGCAATATTCTACGAACTATTAGTTCGCGGTTTTTACGACAGTAACGGAGATGGAATTGGAGACCTTCAAGGAGTAATACGCAAACTGGATTACTTAAAATGGCTAGGAATCGACTGCGTTTGGTTTTTGCCAATTAATCAAAGCCCTCTAAAAGATGGAGGTTATGATATTTCAGATTATTATAGCGTTCTTCCAGAATACGGAACTGTCGAAGACATGCAGGAAGTTATTGTCGAGGCCCATGCCCGAGGGATGAAGATTATTATGGATCTAGTTGTCAACCACACCTCAGATCAACATCCATGGTTTTTAGAATCAAAATCTTCTCTAGATAATCCCAAAAGGGATTGGTACATGTGGTCTTCGACCAAAAAGAAATATGAAGACGCAAGCATTATATTTGTAGACGCAGAATCTTCCAATTGGACCTGGGACGAAGAGGCTCAAGCTTATTATTTTCATCGTTTCTTTAGTTACCAGCCCGATCTAAATTATGACAATCCTGAGGTTAGAAAGGCCATGTTTGATGTCGTTGCCTTTTGGTTAGATATGGGTATGGACGGCTTTCGTCTCGATTCAGTTGCTTATCTTTTCGCAAAGGATGGTACCAGTTGTGAAAATCTGCCCGAAACTCACGCATATTTAGCAGAGCTTCGAGAATTTATAGACAAGAGATACGGGAAAGGGAAAAAAGTATTACTAGCAGAGGCAAACCAATGGCCTGAGGATGTAGTAGATTACTTTGGAACTGCCGAAAAGCCTGAGTGCCACATGTGTTTTCACTTTCCTATAATGCCTCGTTTATTTATGTCTTTACGCCGTGAACAGCGTTTGCCTATTACTGAGATAATGAATAGAACACCTAATCTCCCTCCCGGAGGCCAGTGGGGGATTTTTCTAAGAAATCATGATGAACTTACTTTGTCTATGGTTACCGACGAAGAGAGAGATTACATGTGGAATGAGTACGCACAAGATCCTAGAATGAAAATTTATCTAGGCATTCGTAGGCGTCTCGCTCCACTACTTGGTAATGGTCGTCGACAAATAGAGTTGTTTTACGGATTGCTCCTTTCTCTTCCAGGTACTCCTATTCTCTATTACGGGGACGAAATAGCGATGGGTGACAATATTTATTTAGGAGATCGAGATGGAGTCCGAACCCCGATGCAATGGACGGGTGATAGAAATGGAGGTTTCAGCCAAGCCGATCCGGCCCAGCTATATCTGCCTTCTCTAATGGATCCTGTCTATGGTTATCCTGCAGTCAATGTAGAGTCTCACATGAGAAATGATACTTCTTTACTTCACTGGCTCAAACGTTTTATTTCTATTCGCAACGAATATCCCGTTTTTGGCGAAGGAGATTTTCTGTCTTTAGACGATGCTAGTAATCCTTCAGTTTTTGCATTCTTACGCAAGAATGGTAATACCATCATCCTTTGCGTAAATAATCTTTCACGTTTCCCACAACCAGTAGAATTAAACCTACAAAACTATAAAGGACTACAGCCGGTTGAGCTTTCTGGAAAAATTGCTTTTCCAAGGATTAAAAGCTCTCCCTACTTTTTAACACTTGCTCCTCATTCCTTTTATTGGTTCAATCTAGAAGATCTCGATGCTAAGCACTAAAACTCAGTCCAACCGTTCTACTTGAAGCAAGTCGAGTTCAACAGGAGTTTCGCGACCAAACATATTCACCATTACTTTTAACTTTCCTTTATCTAAAAGCAATTCTGAGATCTTACCCTGGAAATCCGCAAATGGACCATCAGTAACTTTAACATTTTCCCCAACATTATATGCAACTTTAATTTTAGGAGCCTCTGCCTGAGTTTGCTTAACAATTGCCTTTACTTCTTCTGGTTGAAGAGGTAAAGGTATATTTCCGCTTCCAACAAAAGATGTGACTCCAGGAGTATTTCGAACCACATACCATGACTCATCACTCATTATCATATTAACTAAAACATAACCGGGATAAATTCGTTTTTCAACATGGCGACGTTTTCCATCCTTAATCTCAAGAACGTCTTCTTTAGGCACAAGAACTTCAAAAATTTTATCGTTCATATCCATAGACTCTACCCGCTTCAAAAGATTAGTTCGCACCTTGTCTTCATGTCCAGAATAAGCATGAATAACGTACCAGTTAGACTCTGTCATTATTTCCATTATTTTTAGTTTAAAATCCAGACGTAACTATTATCAGCGCTAATAATTTCCATCTCAAACCGTTCAAATGCATTTTTAGAATTAATTTATCCTTGCTGAACATAATAACATTCTTTTTCCAGAAAAGGCACTCCTAAAACAATCATTCTTCAAAATCGTTTTTTCCAACTTTTACCATTGCCGCTCTTAAAACTTTCCCATGAAGTATATAGCCCGTTTGCAGCTCGGCCAAGACTATTCCGACTTTCCCGGGCGCTCTTTCTGTCATAATAGCTTGATGATACTTAGGATCAAAAGGTTCATCTAAAGCATCTATTCTTTCGAGGCCCATTTCTTCAAGAACGTTCTCCAACTGTCTATTTATTTGAATAATTCCGTTATGCCAATCATCTTCAACATTCGCGTTTTTTAGCGCCATATGAAAACTATCTATCACTGGAATAATCTCCGAAAGAATACGTGCTTCAGCTCCAGATTCTAATTCTGCCTTTTCTTCAATACGCCTTCTTTGAATACCAGCTAAATCCTCTTGCAGTCGCGCTAATTTTCCCTGCAGCAATTGAATTTCTTCTCGTAGTTGAGTTTCATTCTTTTTACTCTCAAGCTTTAACGATAATAATTCCTCTTCTAATTCCATTTTTTTAGTTAACGTTTTAGAATTAGGCCGCGTCTTATCTCTTGGCGTAGTTGTTCTTTTTGCTTTGGCAATTGTCACTTATTCATAATCTCCATCATTTCCAATGAGCTATATTTTGCTTAGGGTCGAAGCCCCCAAGATGATTCTTTCAACCATTTAGTTATATTCTCTTCTGGTCCTGGACGACAAATAAAATACCCTTGAGCTAGGTCGCAACCATACTCAGCCAATATCTTTAGAGCTTCCTCGTTTTCCACTCCCTCTGCCACAACCCTTAAGTTTAAATTATGAGCTAAATCTATAGTAGGTCTAACTATTGCTGCATCTTCAGAACTTGCTCCAATATCTAAAATAAAAGAACGATCAATTTTTAATTCATGTACCGGTAAGCGTTTTAGATATGCCAGTGAAGAATATCCAGTTCCAAAATCATCAATGGCTAACTCCATACCCAACTTCTTTAATTCCAGAAGAATTTCGTCTGCTCCTGCAGACATAATAGTACTTTCAGTTATTTCTAAATGTAAATGTTTGGGCTCTAGGTTTCTAAGAGCAAAGCCCTTTTGGATAGAAGCTACTAAATTAGGATCGTGTAAATTACCTGCTGAAAGATTTACAGAGACTGACAGATTTAGATTTTTATTTTTCCAACGCTCTACTTGAGCTAAAGCTTCGCCAATTACCCACGTCGTAAAAGGCCCTATTAGATCAGAGTCTTCGACCTCTGCAATAAACTCTACGGGCATCATCAATTTATTTCTTGGATGCTGCCAACGAACCAAAGCCTCAACTCCAGTTGTCCTTCTTTGTCGTAAATCAAATATTGGTTGATAATGTAACATTAATCTATTTTCTACAACTTTTTCTTCAGTAAGCTGAGGATTTTCCAATAGTTGAAGACTATTGGAAATAGCCGTTTTCATTTCAGTCATCAGCGTTAAGCGAGCTGCACTAAATTCGTCTTGTTCAGAATGATAGATCGCATACCCAGCCCTGCTTCTTTTAGCGACATACATTGCTACATCAGCACGCTTCATCAAAGTTTCCGCATCCTCTCCATTCTCTGGATATAACGCTAGCCCTATTGAAAGTCTAACATTCAAAACATGGTCGTTGAGAACCACGGGAGGCTCCAATGCAGTAAGAATTTTTTTAGCAACAATAATCGCATCTTTAGAGTCGCTGATTCCCGTAAGAAGTACCGCAAATTCATCTCCCCCTAATCTAGCAACCGTATCTGTATCTCTTAAAGTTTTTTGCACTTTTTCAGCAATTTTTTGGAGCAGGAGATCGCCATTATGATGCCCTAAAGTATCATTTACTTCCTTAAATTTATCCATGTCCATAATCATTAAAGCTACATGTCCCTGAGTTTTATTAGCTTGCTTTATAGATGCTCTAAGTCTCTTATCTAAAAAGGTACGGTTTGGCAAGCCGGTCAAAGAGTCATGTAGAGCTTGAAACTCCAGTTTATCTGTTTGCGCTTTGCGGTCAGTAATGTCACGTAAGGTAACAATAAATAAGCGTTGCTGTCCTACAACCATATCTCTTACGAAAAATTCCATAGAAAATATTGTCCCCTCTTGCCGTTTCCCTAAAGTTTCACGCGCTTGAATTTCGCGCCCTGTTCTTTTACTAAGACGAGTAAATTCCTGTAAGTCTGATATAAATTGAGTCCGAGCTTGTTCCGCCACCAGTATGTCTAACCTGGCTCCAATAAGTTCGTTAGGAGTATATCCAAAAAGTTCTTGAGCTGCCGGATTTACTGAATCAACAGCCCCTCGTTCATCTAAAGTAATAATTCCATCGCCTACGTTTTCCAAAACCGCTCGGATTTTCTCTCCACTATCTTTTAGGGCATCTTCGGTCCTCTTTCTCTCAACAAATTGTCCAATCTGACTACCTACATCAAGCATCAAAGTATTCAATAATTCATCCGGTAAAGCTTTATTACTACTACTCAAAAACTGAAGCACTCCAGTTACTGAATTTCCGTTTAAAATAGGAAACGCGAAACAAGTTTTCATTCCAGCCTTTAGCGCTTCTCCATGCCAAACTGCAGAATCGTATTCTTTTAAATCATCAACAATTTGTAAGGAACTTGTTGCCCAGGCTTTTCCAAGAACCTCTTCTCCAGAAGTGATAGCCGCTCTACTAGTTACGATCTCTAAATCATCTACTTCCAATCCAGATGCATGCCAAAAACCTTTGCGCGTCAGTTTGTGGGATGACCAATCCAACATCCAAAAAAGTCCGACAGACCATCCCATTGCATCACCTATGCCTTTCAACACAAGAGTAGTCGCATCATTAAGACTTAGAGCCTCCGCAATAGCTTCAGCAGCCGCAATCTTAACTGATTGCAAACGTTCCTCACCTTTACGCCCAGTTAGATCTTTAAGTAAAGCAACAAACGTAAATTGATTATTAGCCTTAGCAACTGGAGGTGAGAGATTAATTTCTACAGGAAATTCATTTCCGTTTTTATGTAAAGCTGTCATTTCAACAATTTTATCTAAAATAGGGCCTTCCCCTGTCGCAAGAAAATTTTTCATTCCCCATTCGTGTGAAGCTTTATAACGAGCAGGGATAATCGTTTCACCCAAAGTTTTTCCCATAACTTCAGTTTTAGTCCAACCTAAAAGCCTTTCTGAATTAGTACTCCAACCTGTGATTTGCCCTTTTTCATTTATCGTAATCACTGCGGAAAGAGCCGTATCTATTATTGCTTCTAATTCTGCGGTGCTTTCTAAGCTTTTAGTTTCGGCCGATCCTCTTTCCTTTAGAACAGAATGAAATAGAAAAAGAGCAATAGCAATAATCAATAACAAAAGTACCGAAAGTCCAAAAATAACATTTCTTATATCAACAATATCCTGATTAGAAATTAGATGATTGTTGCGGCCTTGGGCAAAGATAAATATTTTAAATCCCATCGCCAATAACGGAAGCAGGCATAATAAGAAAAACAAGGTAACTAAAGCGCCAGGAGAAAGGCGTGAAACTCTTTTAATCATAATTCAATCTTAAGTCCCTGTACCGCATTTCGCCTACCTAAAATAAGCAAGAGTGGCCTCGGTTTTAACTGTAGGGTGGACTTGCGCAGGATAAGTCCAGTTAAACCAGAAAGAGAGAGTTTTAAGTCTCTCTTTCTCTTCGAGGGAATTTTTCTGAAATCTCTTAGGAACCCATTCCGGTTGAGATGTTACAGAATACGTTCTTGACCTGGTTGCCCAAGAGAATAAGAACGACGATAACGACTACTGCAATAAGGACTAGGATAAGAGCATACTCTACCATGCCCTGACCTTCTTCCTGGTCCTCGGCACGAGTCATAAGCTCACGAATTTTTAGATAAAGACTATTCACGTTTATACCTCCTTTTCCCCGTTCGAATCCCTATGCTCGTTCAGGTTTAGATTTGAACAATTATATTGCTCCATTAAGTTGTAGCATGTCTCACTTTCTATATCTAGTGGGTCTTTAAATTGTTGCTATTTAGTTGCATTTTAGGTTTAATTGAAGTTTTCTCTTTTCCACAAAAAAGAGAGTGAGCAATGCCCACTCTCTAAAATTCTTTGACTTTTGCAAGTCATCCCATAAGGGAAGGGTTTAGGAACCCATTCCTGTAGAGATGTTGCAGAAGACGTTCTTGACCTGGTTGCCAAGAAGAATTAGAACAACGATAACAACAACGGCGATAAGGACTAGAATAAGAGCGTACTCTACCATTCCCTGACCTTCCTCGTTGCGAGTCATCAACTCACGAAACTTTAGATATAGATTAGAAAGCATGTATTGAACCTCCTTTTTAAAAATTCCCCTCTCGAAATTGAAATTGAATAATGACGCGGGGTGGTGATCACACTTTAATTATTAGCACTCGGTACCCGAGCCTGTCAACTTCAGTGCCTTAATACCTTAGCATGAACTCCCTATCCAAACGTGTTATTACCGAACTGTTACTGTAACAGTTTATGTTTTGGATTGTTGCAAGTTTTGTTTCAAGCCAAATTTATATAAAATCCTCTTTAGGCAATGGCATTCAAGAAGCTATCCCAAACTCGTGAGCATAAGTCTCTAGACCGGAGGTCTTAAGTACAGGTATTTGATAGACTCTTGCCCATCTATTTACCTCAAGCAACAGTTGATTCCAATAGCTTTGCAATTCCGGCAAATAAGCAACTGACTCATTCCCGAAAAAATCAGATAAATATTCTGTTGGCTCCAGAAAAGCTAATGGCTGAGCCATTGTAGATCTCAATCCTGTTTTACCAACAGTCACTCGTCCCCAATGTAAAGTCGCCCCAATGCAAAAAAGAATCGAATATCTGGAATAATCTTCGAAGATTTGACGAACTAAATCAGTTAATTTTTCTAAGTTTCCAAGGGCGTATAATCCACAGGTACATTTTTCAAAAGGAAGACAAGGAGCCGGGTTTCTGGAAGCTACATGAATCGCTTCTAAAGGTTTATTATGCGGCCAAAGAAAAGGATAATTAATTGCAGCAATACCAACCCCTGGGATTATTTGCCACGCCCTAAATCCAACAAAAGGGTCGTTTCCGTTTTCTAATTTTAGAGCATTTTCTTCTATATTATCTTTTCGGTCTAAAAACTCATTTTGATTGCCCATTATCTTATTTTGAGCATACCTCAATTCAGGAGGGGATGAATTATTTTAATACACAATCTTTCAACAGAATTATTTCTCTAGAGGATCTTCTCGTTCGTCTCTTTCCAAATTAATCCCTAAATCTGGTGAAGATTCGGCTAGATCATCTTCTGAAAGTGTAATTTGTCGTTCGTCATCAGAAAGAATTTCTACCCCTAAACCTAACGCTTCCAATTCTTTAACTAATACCCTAAAGGATTCTGGAATACCTGCATCCAAATTATTTTCACCTTTGACGATAGCTTCATAAGCTTTAACTCGACCAACAATGTCATCTGACTTAACTGTCAGAATTTCTTGAAGAATATTACTTGCTCCATATGCCTCCAGTGCCCAAACTTCCATTTCTCCAAATCGCTGGCCCCCAAACTGGGCTTTCCCACCCAACGGCTGCTGAGTTACTAAGCTATAAGGACCTGTGGAGCGTGCGTGAATCTTATCTTCGACCATATGAGCCAATTTAAGCATATAGATAACACCAACCGTAACTTCGTTATCAAACACTTCTCCACTACGACCATCTCTAAGTTGAACTTTACCCGACGCTGGAAGATGCGCTCTAATTAGTTCCTGTTCAATCATTTCTTCTGTAGCTCCATCAAACACCGGGGTAGCAACTTTCATCCCCAAAGCTCTAGCTGCCCATCCAAGATGGGTTTCCAGAATTTGGCCAAGATTCATCCTCGAAGGAACTCCTAGAGGATTTAGAACTATTTCTACAGGAGTCCCATCTGGAAGAAATGGCATATCATGAATCGGAAGAACCCGAGAAACGACCCCCTTATTTCCATGCCGTCCAGCCATTTTGTCCCCAGCTCCGAGCTTTCGCTTTTGGGCAATATAAACTCGAATTAGCTGATTAACTCCTGGGCTCAACTCATCTTTATTTTCTCTAGTGAAAATTTTGACATCCACTACAGTCCCTCTCTCTCCGTGAGGAACTCTTAAACTCGAATCTCTAACTTCTTTAGCTTTTTCGCCAAAAATAGCACGTAAAAGTCTCTCTTCTGCCGAAAGTTCAGATTCTCCCTTAGGAGTAACTTTACCAACCAGAATATCTCCAGGCTGCACTTCTGCTCCTGCATAAATAATCCCTCTTTCGTCCAAATTTCGAACAGTCTCTTCACTAACATTAGGAATTTCACGAGTAATTTCTTCTGGGCCCAGTTTAGTATCTCGGGCTTCAACTTCAAATTCTTCAATATGAATTGATGTGTATTTATCTTCTCGAACTATTGATTCGGAAATCAAAATAGCATCTTCGAAGTTATATCCTTCCCAAGGCATAAATGCTACTAGAATATTTCTCCCTAACGCCAGTTCTCCATTATCAGTAGCAGGTCCATCTACCAATACATCACCCTTTTCGACAATTTGGCCTGCACTAACAATAACTTTTTGAGAAAGACAAGTAGCTTGATTAGAACGCACAAATCTAAAAATTGGATACCAATCCATTTCCGCTCCGTCGCCTTCACCGACCTGAATCAAAACACCAAGGCCGCCGTGTTCTGCAATACGATGTATACGCGAATTTGTTTTAGTTCCGGCTGGTGGAGGCGCTGCAGTGCTAACAACAACCCCTCTTCGTTTAGCAATAACTACATCACCGGAATCACGCGCGGTGTACAATTCCATGCCTGTGCCTACAACTGGCGAGTCATTAATCATTAAAGGCACCGCCTGGCGCATCATATTAGCTCCCATTAATGCGCGGTTCGCATCATCATGTTCCAAAAAAGGAATAAGAGCAGCAGCAGCAGAAACGATTTGTTTAGGCGATACGTCCATTAGATCTATTGAGTTTACATCTACAATTTGAAATGCATGCTTAAGACGAGCAGGCGTTCTCTCTTCAGCAAAATGCTGCGCATCTGTTAAAGCCGCATTTGCCTGAGCCACAACGTACTGATCTTCTTCATCTGCTGACATATATACGATATCAGTAGAAATCCAAGGAATAATTTTTACTTCCTGATTGTTTTTACCAGCTTTTTCTAAATCTGCTTGAGTTAAGGAATGCCCAGCCGTAAGTTTTTTACCGTCCAGATTAATATCTTCACGAAGTGTTTGTCCCACCAGCCATTTAGCGTTTTTACTATCAACCTTTACATCTCTATAGACTTTTCTAAACGGAGTTTCAATGAAACCATAATCATTCACTTTAGCAAAAGTTGCCAAGCTACCAATCAAGCCAATGTTGGGCCCTTCAGGACTTTCAATTGGACAAATTCTTCCATAATGAGAAAAATGGACATCTCTGACTTCAAATCCGGCCCGTTCTCTAGATAAACCTCCAGGTCCCAAAGCAGACAGACGTCTCTTATGAGTTAGTTCTGACAGCGGGTTGATCTGATCCATAAATTGACTCAACTGTGAACTTCCAAAAAACTCTTTCACTGCAGCAACTACAGGACGAGCGTTAATAAGCGAAGAGGCCGTAACAGTAGAAGTATCACTAATTGTCATGCGCTCCTTAACAATTCGCTCCAAGCGCAAAAGTCCCATTCTAAACTGATTTTGTAATAGTTCTCCTACTGAACGAACCCGACGATTACCAAGATGGTCAATATCATCAGCGTATCCGTGCCCATTATTTAATTCCACAAGTTTACGAACAATGGCTACCAGGTCATCATTATCCAAAACCCCTTCGTTTTTTTGCGGCGACAACCCTAAACGTCGGTTGAATTTATATCGTCCAACACGGCCTAGATCAAAGCGACGAGAATTAAAGAACAGAGATTGCAAAAGAGCCCGAGCATTGTCTACCGTTGGAGGTTCTCCGGGACGAACTTTTTTATATAATTCAATAAGAGCTTCATTAACATTTTTGGCAGGGTCTTTATCCAAGGTCGTTTGGATATAATTATTTTCTTCATCATTGTCCACTCCATTAAAAAGTTCAAGAATTTCTTGATCCGTCTCGTAACCTAGAGATCTAAGAAGACTAGTAATAGGAAGTTTTCGTTTACGGTCAATTTTAACTGTAATTATGTTTTTGTTGGAAGTTTCAATCTCCAACCAGGCTCCACGATTTGGAATAAGCTTTCCTGAATAAAGCTTTCTTCCGCTGACAGGGTCCTCTTCTACAGCATAATAAAATCCAGGAGATCGAACCAGTTGAGAAACCACAACTCGCTCCGTTCCATTAATCACAAAAGTACCTTCGTCGGTCATTATGGCGAAGTCTCCCATGAAAACTTCACTTTCCTTAATTTCTCCCGTTTCCTTAATCGTTAACCGAGTAAGAACTCTCAGCGGAGCAGAATAAGTTATATCACGCGCAAGACATTCTTCTTTATCCATTTTTGGCTCGCCAAAATTATAATTGACAAACCTTAGTTCCATATTCTTGCCAGTATAATCAGTAATAGGATTGATTTCGTCAAAAAGTTCTCGCAACCCTTCTTCTTTAAACCATTCGAAAGAACGAAGTTGAGTACGAATTAAATCCCCGACCTCTAGCATCTCTGGAATTTTTCCGTAAGAATGGCGCAACTCATTAACTACTTTCGGCATAAACTATAATCTCCTATTGTTTTGTAAAACTTAAACGACAAAACGCAGCCTTCAAGCATTTTGCAAAGAACTCTCTAATAATACCAACTTCCACCACACTCATCTTAACACTTTTATCCCAAAACGCAACAGCTATAGCCTTTATTTATTAATTAAAAACCATTTTTAAGTTTTTCATCCTAACATCACTTTTTTCAAGAACAGAAAGCTTACTTTCGCGAACCATAAGTTCTTGACCTGTCAAAGTTTCAAATCCGTTCATTTGAAGAACACGAGTTGTGCTAATATCATAGTTTCGAACATTACACCAAGCTGCTCCTTGACTATCTCGAAGACTGGCAACCCCCTCTCGTAAAAGAGCTCCTTGTAGGGCCCCTTTGGGTTTAGCATTCGGACGAGCCATAATAGAAAGGGTGTGAGGTTCACCTGGATGAGCAAAAGTTATCCCTAACCATCCTATTATTTCAGTACGTTCTACGACCAAATTATGATGAGATCTTTGAGAGAACCGATTTAACCATTCACTGCCATACAAAGCTATCCAGTGTGCAAAGTCGGGAGATTCTTTAGCAGAAACCTTCTTAGGGGTAGATGCTAAATATAGATTAAAAAGTCCAAATAAATCTTTTTGAGAAGCCTTACGTAATCCCTCTACTCCTTCTTGTCTTTTTTTTACTCTTCTTTCTGTCCGTTTTATATCATCTATGTATAAAACTTCCTCACTAGCATAATGTAAAAACCCCTGTGCTTTAAAACTTTCAATTACAGGATGTTTCTCAGGAACGCGCACGTATACTCTTGATATTCCTTTTTGCAAAGATTCATTACAAAGGTGATCGATTAACATTCCTCCTGTTCCCGGTGGAAGCTGCTTAACTAATGCTAAATTAAGAATTCTCGCAATTCCAACAGCTTGAACCCCTTTTATCGAGTTTCCATAGATTATTTCGCCTTGAATAAATCCCTTTATTTCGTTTTCGCTTTCTAAAACATAAAGCAAATCTGAGGGAATAGCCAGCGGTATTAGTGAGGCAAAAACTCTATTAATAATTTGCCACAGTTTCACCGGAGTATTGGCTCCTTTCCCAGAAAGATCCAGAGTCAATCCTTCATTATAGATTTTTTCAATTTGAGCCAAGTCAGTAACCTGTGCAGAACGGATCTCCATTTTATTCTCCCGAACCCAAAGATCTTACCGCATTTTTCAAGCTTTCGCGAGCAAGCTAATTAAATTATTCGAGTTCTCTAAAATACATCTGCCTGTCGAAAAGTTTTTGAACCAGAGCTCGAATCGCTTTAGCAGTGGGTTCTTTGGGATATTCAGTAATAAAAACCTTGCCCATATCTTCACAATATTCAAAGTTTTTACCTCCATATGGAATTACAGTAGTAGTTTTTTGCAATCTACCTTGAACTTGTTCAATAGCTAGACCTACATAAGAAGAAAGATGATTAACTATAAGTTCTATTTTTTCAGAATCAACGTGTACAGATTTAAAAGCCTCAAAAAGAGAACCCGTAACAGCCACAGAGATTACGGTTGGAGGACACGTAACAAGTAAGGATGAAGATTGTTCCCAGAGATCTAGCATAATATCACGGTATGAGGGACGACCATCAATAACCACGTGATCATATAACTTAACCAACCTCTGTATTACCATCTGTAAAGACTTATCATTTATTTTTTCAGATTCTCCAGCTTTAGAAGGAGCAGGCAAAACCCTTAATCCAGTTGAGTGATGAATTAGCATTGAATCAAGTTCGGCATCTTTTACTTCATCTAAAACAGCCGCTGTAATTTCCAATAAGCTAAAATTTGTCCGTAGATTTAACATCAAAGCAGCAACTCCAAATTCTAGATTTAAATCTACTAGAGCCACAGTTTCTGCCGGAAATTCTGTTAATCCAACTCCAATATTAGTTGCTAAAGCCGTTTTTCCACTTCCTCCTCTAGCACTGAGTATTGTTAGAAGATGATCTTTCTGTCGCATTTCTTTGACAACAGTTCTTTCTTTTGTTTCTAAAACTTGATTTACGGTATCGCAAATAACTGAAAAATCGTTTTTTTTGGAAACCGCTTCATTAATTCCCGCAAAACGACCAAATTCTATTTTTTTTATATTCCCATCTGTAACTAATAGAATAATAGGAACTCTATTACAAGTTGGATTTTTTCGAAGCATACGAATAATTTCTTTTGAGTTCTGTCCCGCCAATTTATCAGAACAAAGAATCAAATCGGGAATATTCTCCACAATTCCTTCTAAAATTTTACGAGAGTTTTTTGCTATCCAAACTTTAGCGCTTCTTTTTTCAATTTCTAGTTTAAGCTTATTGCTGAACGAATCATCAGTATCGATAATTAGAAGAGATTTGTTAACCACCTAACAACTCTAGCACAAAAGTCCTGGAGAGATATTACCAATTTAATTTTCACAATTTCGTTAAAATTTACTGACGAGGATGATCTTTGTATTAAAAGTAGTTATAATTAAAGTATGGAACTTCTTAAGGAAATTCGTAGATATACCGCATACTTGCCTTGTGCTGTATGTAGTGTAGTGCTAGCTAATTGCGATTTGCGTCTTCTTTCCGACGAACCCGGATTAGCAACAATTGAAGCAGTATGTCTCCATTGCGAATCACACTTTTTATTTCAAGTTCAATACGTTGAAAATTTTCCGCGACCACCTCGTATTGAACCGATCCCTGATCCAAATGCTCCAGTTATAGAAAGTGATGAAATTTTAGATGTCCACAGTATTCTAAAAGATTTCTCAGGCTCGCTCACTGAGCTAATTAAAAAGCGTTAAGGTTTTATTTCATTAATATTCTGGAGCAGGTTGTGGGGCTGAATGATTTTTTTCAGGTAGATCTGTAATCAAACATTCGGTAGTCAATACCATAGCCGCAATAGACGCAGCATTTTGTAAAGCCGATCTTGTTACTTTAGTAGGATCTATAATGCCCGCTTTAATCATATTTACGTATTCTCCAGTCGAAGCATTAAAGCCTTGCCCTTTTCCGAGATTTCTGACTTTTTCAACCACGACCGAGCCTTCAGCACCTGCGTTAGTCGCTATTTGTCGCAAAGGTTCTTCCAAAGCACGTTTAAGAAGATTGGCTCCAGTAGCCACGTCGCCTTCAAGTTCAAGTTTAGTTAACGCTTTTACAGCCGTTACCAGAGCAACGCCGCCACCTGGAACAATTCCCTCCTCAACAGCCGCCCGCGTTGCAGAAACCGCATCTTCCATTCGGTGTTTACGTTCCTTAAGCTCAGTTTCCGTTGCTGCACCAACTTTGATAACAGCGACGCCACCAGAAAGTTTAGCCAAACGTTCTTGAAGTTTTTCTTTATCCCAATCAGAGGTTGATTTTTCTATTTCATTTTTTATCTGAGAAATTCTAGCTAAAACTTCTTCTTTTGTTCCACCACCTTCAACTAAAGTGGTGTCATCTTTTGTAATAGAAACTCGACGGGCAGTTCCCAAACTCGTTAACTCTAAAGTATCAAGTTTTAGACCAAGTTCTTCCGAAACTACCTGAGCGCCCGTAAGAATAGCAATATCTTGAAGCATGGCTTTACGTCGATCTCCAAACCCGGGAGCTTTTACTGCCACAGCGTTAAAAGTTCCGCGTAGCTTATTAACAATAAGAGTTGCCAGTGCCTCTCCTTCAATGTTCTCAGCGACAATAAGCAAGGATTTCCCACTTTGAACGACCTTTTCTAAAATAGGAAGAATCTCTTGTATCGAGGATATTTTCTTGTCACAGATTAAAATATAGGGATCTTCTAAAACCGCTTCCATTCTCTGGACATCGGTAACCATGTAAGTGCTGAGATACCCTTTATCAAATTGCATTCCTTCAACAAGTTCAAGTTCTGTTTCTAGACCGCGAGATTCTTCAACTGTTATAACTCCATCTTTACCAACTTTTTCCATGGCATCGGCAACAATTTCACCAATGAATGGCTCTCTTGCCGATATTGAGGCTACTTGTGCAATTTGTGCACGATCTGAAATAGAAATAGATTGCTTTTGAATGGCTTTAACTACGGCATCCACAGCTTTTTCAATTCCTTGTTTGAGCAACATCGGGTTAGCTCCTGCCGCAACATTTCTCATTCCTTCATGAATGATGGCTGCTGCAAGTATTGTTGCAGTAGTAGTTCCATCACCAGCAATATCATTAGTTTTAGAAGCTACTTCCTTAACTAATTGCGCCCCCATATTTTCAAAAGGATCCTCTAACTCAATTTCTTTAGCTATAGTCACGCCATCATTTGTAATAGTTGGGCTACCATATTTCTTATCTAAGACCACATTGCGTCCCTTAGGACCAATAGTTATCTTGACCGCATCAGCTACCTTATCCACCCCACGTTTTAAAGCACTTCGGGCATCAATGCCATAGATTACATCTTTCGCCATTAAAATTGTTCTCCTTTCCAGACTATTTCTTTCGTATGATACCCAAAGTTTAGCATACTCAATCAGAGAGTTCTGGTTTTGTGTTCTTTGTTTCACGAGAGAGCTATTTTTGCCAAAATAAACCCATAACGTTTTAGAGGAAAGGAATGTATAATTAAACAAAATTATCTCTTTAGAGATCCAAAAGGAGAATCGTGGAGGGGACCATCTACACCAAATTTAAAAGAGGAACTATTGGAATAGAAGACGATAAATTAATCGTCACACTCCATACAAAATTCCTAGGCATGGGTCGAACCCTCAAAAAGGACGAGAGTCTATTAGTTAGTAACATTACGGCTGTAGAAATCGACCTTGAAGGTCGCCTAATGATTAGAAGAAAGAAGGGCGATCCACTTTTCTTTGGTATATGTAACCCTAAAGAAGGGATAGGTCGGCTTGCTGGACACATAAATTCCTTGAACCCAAAAGCCAAAGTTATTCACTTTAGCCTACTTATCCCGCCTCCAAATGCTGTTCTTTAACTTTTAAGCATATTTCAGACACGGAACCATTTTACAATAACTTCCCAATCTACTTTCGAAAAATCCTGAAAAGACTGAAGGGCTTCTGGAATCTTGGTATATGCCTTATGTATTTTTATTTGTCCCTCAACCCAATCCCGCACTCTATCGGCGGCAACCCAGTCAGGTTCTCCTTCATTCTTTTGTTGGGCAAGATCTTTGCATAAGATTTTAGCAGACATATATTCTTCAAGCAACGCAAAAACAGTTTCGGTTTCTTTATTAGCCCAGCCTTTTGGCCCTTCTACTTTTTCCAATTCTAAATCCATTTATATCTCCATTTCATCAGAAGAAATATTCTTCTCACAGCTCTTAGCTGATATTTTATGTAATTTTGTTTCAAATTCTTCTCCCCAACCAGGATCTAACTGATATGCTTCATCAAGGTTCCATCCAGATGTTTTTAAAATCTCAAAATCTGCTTTAGAAATTTTCATAATAATATCAGCTACATGTTTATCTCCTAATTCTCCCTCTGGACAAACAACCGAGTAGGCTTTTCCAAAACGATAACCTCTGGAATAACTATCTTCCATCAACTCTTTTTCATATTCCCATTCGGCTTTGGCTTCAGGATCCTTTGGTGGCATCGACGGCGAGACTTCTTCTTGAGGTAAAATATAACCAATTATCAATAAATCTTGCTGAACAGTAAGATAATAATCACCATACGTTAAGTTTTTCTGTTCGTCAGTTAGAGAATAATTGGCTACGTTCTCAGCTTCTCTAGTATCTGCATAAAACTTCTCCCAAGAATCAAACCCCTTAATCATTATCGAATTCCCTCAAAAGCATCCAAGTTTGGTTCAAATTCACGCTGTTTAGTTCGACGCTCTTGTCCAACTACAGTTATATCCTTCATGTCTTTAGAGAGTTTAGGATCTTGCCAGTGCGCCAGATTCGTCATATACATTTTCTCTCCGATCCCCTTACTATCAAAATAAACGGATCCTCGAACCACGATTTTTTCACCAAGCTTGGCACGGACGTGATATAGCATCAAATTAGAAAATCCGCATTGTATTATCGTTCCAGAACTACTTTCTTTAAGCATAAAATATGAGGTCCCTTCTGTTCCAAGGATTACTCCGGTCATTGTTCCCTCGACAGAAAGCATTTTAACTGACTTTTTTATATCAGTCATTTAACTCTCGCTCTTCAGTAACATTTTCCCAATATTTTTCTTTTCCAGTTTCAACCATTTCTATCTTTCCTTCTTTGACTCTTCTATTATCTCACAAGTCACTCTCTCTAAGCATTCTAAATTGTCTTCGGTTTATATTGTTGGAACATATTGCTCTTAAATCAATTGTTTCTAAAATTTTGTAACTATTCGATCTCAGTTAAGTCCAAACCTAAAAAGAGAGTAGTATATTTGGATTCCATAATATACCATTGTAAGAGATGCTCTTAGGAGAGAAAAAATTTTAGCACTACAATCTAAGCGGAGAATACTTCTATGTCTTTACTAGAAAGGGTTCAAAAGAAAAATCTCAATGAACCCGAGACTAGTACCAGGCCAGCTTTAGCTAATCTTCCTGGTAGCACTCAACTTCCTCCGGCCGCTCCTGGTGAAAATGGCGGAGCTGCTGCTGATCGCACTGGAATTATTCCCGCTGAAAAATCGGTAGTTAAAACCGCATCTCCCGGCATTCAAGCTGGCATTCCATCTCCTGCAGCATCTCCTCTTTCCTCACTTTCTACGGGAGGCCAGTTTGGTAAAGCCGCTTCCAAGCAGACTAAAGAACAGGCACAATTCACAAAACTAAAATCAAAAGTTCACGCACGTTTAGTGGATGAAATGCAAGATGAAGAAGGAGCTGACAGAGAGGTAATTGTTGAAAAAATCCAAGAAATAGTAAATGCGATATTACTCGAAACGGCCGTTCCTGTTCCTCGTAACGAACGCAACAGAATTGTCGAGTCTTTAATAAATGACGTTTTAGGATTAGGACCATTGGAGTCATTACTTAACGATCTTGAAGTTTCAGAAATCATGATAAATGGATACAATCAAATTTATGTTGAAGAAAAAGGTAAGCTAAAACTTTCTACTGTTGAGTTTGACAGCAACAAACAACTTCTTCAGGTCATAGATAGAGTTGTTAGCTCTGTTGGCCGAAGAGTTGACGAAAGTTCACCGATGTGTGACGCACGTCTCCAAGATGGAAGTAGAGTAAACGTAATCATCCCTCCCTTAGCTTTGAATGGACCAACCATGACCATCCGAAAGTTTGCAGCAGAGCGCTTAGGTATTAGCGATTTAATCAAGTATAAATCTCTAACTTCTGAGATGGGCGAATTTCTTAGAGCTTGCGTTCGTGCCAGATTAAACGTTTTGGTTTCAGGAGGAACTGGCTCTGGTAAAACTACAACTTTAAATATCATCTCAAACTTTATCCCTGAAGACGAAAGGATCGTAACCGTAGAAGATGCTGCAGAACTTCAATTACAACAGGATCACGTTATCACTTTAGAATCTCGACCCGCAAACGTAGAAGGAAGAGGTCGCATTACCATTCGAGATCTAGTTGTTAACTGTTTAAGAATGCGTCCGGATCGAATTGTAGTAGGAGAATGTCGAGGAGGAGAGGCTCTGGACATGCTTCAAGCAATGAACACCGGCCATGACGGCTCCCTTACCACCATCCACGCCAACTCTGCAGAAGACTGCATGAACCGTTTGGAAACTTTAGTGCTTCTATCTGGTGCCGAACTTCCTTCTCGTGCAATTAGAGAACAAATTGCATCCGCTATTCAGATCGTAATTCAACAAGCTAGATTGCGTGACGGCACTCGTAAAGTCATAAGCATTAGTGAAATCACCGGAATTGAAAATGAAAGAGTTAAAGTTGAAGATATCTTCATTTTTAAGCAAAAAGGCGTTGACGATGAAGGAAAAGTTAAAGGATACTTTACTGCCACAGGAAACATGCCACGATGTCTTGTTCCATTAACTGAAGCGGGAGAAAGTCTTCCTATTACTCTTTTTGAGAAAAGTAAAGACCCTTACGATGAAGACGATGACTAACGTTAAGTTTGCGAAATTGGTACATCGCATTATCATTTAATAATGGCTTCTACAATTTTAGTAACTGTTCAGATACCCCAAGGCCAAGGCGTCACTCCGAAGCCTGAAACA
>OCZT010000751.1_pt1 | contig 32881 bp, 26 predicted proteins | sample 1539031 | NCBI WGS metagenome assembly OCZT01 (sample SAMEA3539308, study PRJEB22396) | soil metagenome | biome: tundra; feature: field; material: soil | place: USA | collected 2010-05 | depth 0.15 m | reverse complement strand
CGGTCGGCGTCGTCGAGGCGGTCACGGCGCGGCTGCGCATGGCGAAGGTGCCGCTCTACGTGTTCGGCAGCGCGGCACTCGGCGGCTTCGCGCTCATCCTGCTGCTGCGCTGAGCCGGCCATGCAGACCACCGCCCACCTGCTCCTGCTGTTCATCGTCATCACCGACCTGGTCGTGCTCGGCGTGTCACGCTTGAGCACCTGCATTCGCGCGATCGCGTGGCAGGGATTCGTGCTTGGACTGCTGCCGCTCGTGGTGACCGGATCGATCTCGACACACGTGATCTTCCTCGCCGCCGGCACGATCGCGGTGAAGGCTGTCGTCCTGCCGCGTATGCTGCGCTGGGCCATGCGCGAGGCGAAAGTGCGGCGGGAAGTGGAGCCGCTCATCGGCTATCTCGGATCGCTGCTGCTCGGCGTGGTGGCGCTCGGGGTCGCGTTCGCGGTGGCGACGCGGCTGCCGGCCGTGCCGGGGAGCGACCTGCTCATCCCGATCGCGCTGGCGAGCGTGATGATCGGCCTGGTGGTGCTGATCACGCGAGGCAAGGCCATCACGCAGGTGGTGGGATATCTGATTCTCGAGAACGGCGTGTACCTCTTCGGCCTCACGCAGACCAGCCGCGTGCCCTTCCTGATCGAGATCGGCGTGCTCCTCGACGTGTTCGTGGGCGCGTTCATCATGGGGATCGTGGTGTTCCACATCAATCGCGAGTTCGATTCCATTTCATCGGCGCAGTTGACCGAGTTGCGGGAATCGTAGGGCATGCGACCGTGCTCCTGATAGCCGTCGTCATCCTGCCCACGCTGGCCGCGGCGGCGGCTTATGTCATCACCGACCGCGGACGCCGCTCGACGCTGCTCGTCGCGACGGCAGCGGTGCATCTGGCGTGCGTGGCGGCGCTCTGGCGCACGCCGGACCGGTCGGTGTTCGACGGGTGGCTTGCCGTCGACGCCCTCGGCCTGGTGGTGCTCACGCTCGAGAGCTTGCTGTTCGCCGCTGTCGCGACCTATGCGCTCGGATTCCTGCGCACGGAGAAGCCGCGCGGTGGCCGCGCGTTCGTGAGTTGCCTTCTCGTCTTTCTTGGCGCCGCGAGCCTCGTGTGCGTGAGCCATCACCTCGCCGTGCTGTGGGTCGGCATGGAGACGACGACGCTTGCCGTCGCGCCGCTGGTGTTCCACCGCCGCGACCGGCGGTCGCTCGAGGCCGTATGGAAGTACCTGATGCTGTCGTCGGTCGGCATCGCCTTCGCTCTGCTCGCCATCTTCCTGCTCGCGGACTCGCAGCCCTCGGTCACGGGCGGGCGCCCGCTGCTGCTGCCCGACCTGCTCCAGCACGCCGCGCTGCTCGATCATCGCTGGCTCCGCCTCGCCTTCGCCTTCGCGCTCGTCGGGTTCGGCACGAAGATGGGACTGGCGCCGTTGCACACGTGGAAACCCGACACGTACGGCGAGGCGCCCAGCCTCGTCGGCGGATTGATGGCGGGCGGGTTGACGAGCGTGGCGTTCCTCGGAATCGCGCGCTTCACGCAGGTGGCGATCGCGGCAGGGCTGGCGGATTTCGCTCGCCCGCTGCTCGTGGCGTTCGGGCTGCTGTCGATCGCCGTTGCGACTGCTTTCATCCTCGGCCAGGCGGACATCAAGCGGCTGCTCGCGTATTCGAGTGTCGAGCACATGGGACTGCTGGTGTTGGGGCTCGGTATCGGCGGGGCCGGTGCGTACGGTGCGGTGTTGCACGTGCTCAACAACGGGCTGCTCAAGGGCGCGCTCTTCCTGGTGGTCGGCAACATCGTTCTCGCGGCGAACACGTCGGTCGTGGCGGAGCTGAAGGGCATGCTCAGGCGCCGCCCCGTATCGGCGGCCCTGCTCGTATGTGGCCTGTTCGCCGTGACCGGCACGCCGCCATTCGGTCTGTTCATCAGCGAGTACTCGATCATCGTCGGGGCCGTGCGGCAGGACCGGCTGTGGATCGCGATCGCGCTGGTCGTGATGCTCTCGGTCATCTTCGTCGGCCTGGCCTCGATGATCCTCGGCCTCGTGTGGGCCAAAGCGGGGCCGAGTGGCGCCCGGACCGAGCGGCGCGAGTCCGCTTGGCTGGTGGCGGGGCCGTTGACGCTCGTCGCGATCGTGCTCGCGCTCGGCCTGTACATTCCGGCGCCGCTGCAGGAGCAGTTGCAGCGCGCCGCCGCGACGCTGGGAGGAAGCGCACCGTGACGGAATCGCCGTTCGCGCAGTTCCGAAACCGGCAGGCGATTCCGCTTGCGGCTGTGCCGCGCACGAGCGCCGAGCAACTGGCTGACGTCGTCGAGGGCGCGGAAGCCGGAGGATGGCGCTTGCTGACGATGTTCGGCTTCCCCGAAGGCGACGACCGGCTCTGCATCCTCGCGGTCCTTGCCGACGATTCGCGCGGACGCCTTGGCGCGGCAAGCGCAGTGGTTGGCCAGCGGTATCCGTCAATCGCGCGTCGCTGCGCGCACGCGGCGCTGTTCGAGCGCGAGATCGCGGAACAGTGCGGCGCGGTGCCGGAAGGGCATCCGTCGCTCAGGCCGCTCCGGCGGCACGAGCCGGATCACGCGCCGCGCGCGTGGCCGCTGGAACCGGTGGATCGAAGCGTGCACGCGTGGTCGCATATGGGTGGTGATGAGGTGCACGAAGTGGCCGTCGGGCCCGTGCACGCCGGGATCATCGAACCGGGCCACTTTCGCTTCCAGGCTCATGGTGAAGAGGTGCTCTCCCTCGATATCGTGCTCGGGTACCAGCACCGCGGCGTCGAGTGCCTGCTCGAGCGCGCGGACCGTACCCAGGCGATGTTCGTCGCGGAGTCGGTTGCGGGCGACAGCGTGATCGCGCACGCGAGCGCCTATTGCGGCGCGCTCGAAGCGCTTTCGCGAAGCCGCAAGAGCGCCCGTGCGCAGAGCATTCGCGGAATCGCGCTGGAGCTCGAGCGGCTTGCGAATCACATCGGCGACCTCGGAGCGCTCGCGGGCGACGTGGCATATCAGCCCGCGGCGGCGTTCCTCGGCCGGATGCGCGGCGAAAGCCTGAATCTCCTGATGACCTTGAGCGGCAATCGCTATGGCCGCGGCCTGGTGCGTCCCGGGGGCGTGGAGTTCGACGTGCCGCCGGACATGGCTGCCGAGTGTATCCGCCGGGTGGAACGGCTGCGCGAGGAGGTTCAGGTCGCGGCCGACCTGTTGTTCGGCGCGCTCTCCGTGCAGTCCCGCTTCGAGGGCGTCGGTGTGGTGTCGGGCGCCGATTGCCGCGCGCAGGGGTTCGTGGGGATCGTCGCCCGCAGCTCCGAAGTGGCGCGCGACGTGCGGCACGATCATCCGTATGGCGTGTATCGCTTCGCGCAGATACCGGTCGCGACGGCGTGGGCCGGCGACGTGGCCGCGCGGGCACTCGTGCGATGGCTCGAGGTGCAGCGGTCGCTGACGTTCGTGCTCGAGCAGTTGTCGTCGCTCCCTCGCGGCGCAATTCGCGCCCCGTGCGGCGATTCCCAGCCTGGTGAACTCGCCGTCGCGCTCGAGGAAGGCTGGCGGGGCGAGGTCGTGCACGCGCTGATCACCGACGCCGAGGGCCGGGTCCGGCGACACAAGGTGCAGGATCCTTCATTGCTGAACTGGCCGGCACTCGCGCTCGCGATGCCGGGCAACCAGATCTCCGACTTCCCGCTGTGCAACAAGAGCTTCAACCTGTCGTATGCGGCGCATGACTTGTAGCGAAATGATCCACGACGTTTCTCGAGGTGGCATGCATGCTTGACCTGCTTCGTGCGCGGGCCGCGCTCGGCGTGCCGGGCACGCGCTTTCCCGAGGGCGACCTGACGCTTCCCGAGCGCTTTCGCGGCCGGCCGGTTGCCACCGGCGGCCGCGAGCTTCCGGTGCTGGATCTCGGTTCGTGCCTGTTCTCTCCGGAGGAAGCCGCGTACCTCGAAGAACGTGGGGCGTCCTTCGGCGGAGATCATCGACTTTCCGCCACTACTCGCGAGGCGTTGACGATGCCGGGCAACGGTGCCGACCCCGTTCAGCCGCTCGCCAACGCCATGCGACGCCTGTTCGGCCGCTCGCTGCGCTTGCGATCGGTGGCGGCAGGCAGCTGTGGCGGCTGCGAAACGGAACTGGTTGCACTAGGGAACGTGGTGTTCGACCTGGCGCGTTTCGGCGTGGCGTTCGTTGCCTCCCCGAGGCACGCCGACGGCATCATCATCACTGGTGCCGTGAGCCGCAACATGAGCGATGAACTCCGGCGGACGTACGAGGCGGTCGCCGACCCGAAGCTCGTGATCGCGGTCGGAGCGTGCGCGGCGAGCGGCGGACCCTTTCGCGGGAGTGCCGAGGTAGGCGACGGCGTGCCGCCGGATATTCCTGTCGATCTCTGGATTTCGGGATGTCCCCCGCATCCGTTCACGGTGCTCGATGGAATCTTGCGACTCCTTGGCCGGCTCGATTCGGGTCGGCACGCCGGCGCGTCGGCAGGGTAGTCCCCGCGCGGGATTCAATGTAGTATTCGCGTCAGAGAAAACCTGACAGTTTTTGACGGGGTTTGCCTGACTATCGCGTAAGCATCCATGACCCATGTTGTGCGGGACACCCGTCCGGGCGCTGACGCCTGCTGCGCATTCCTGACCAGTACCCACCAGCCAAGGAGCCTCGGATGTTCATAGTAGCCGCGTTGGCCGCCTCACTCACAGTTGGAGCCGCTTCAGACTCCGCAGCGCGCCTTCCGAAGGCGCCCGATGCCGACGGTCGCGTGGAGATCGAGTTCGCGACGAAGTACGCCGCGAGAATTCCGAGTTTTTCGCGACAGACCAAGCTCGCGTGCAGCATGTGCCACGCCGGGTTTCCGCAGCTCACGCCGTTCGGCAGGCTGTTCAAGCTCAACGGTTACACGCTGACCGGCCTTCCGATGATCACGGCGCAGAAGGACAGCGCGTCGCGTGTGGAGCTCACGCTCTCGCCCATCGCCCCGCTTTCCGTGATGGCGCTCATCGGCGCGACGAATGTCTCGACACCGACGCCCGGCACGCTCGCGACGACGGCCGAGCTTCCGCAGCAGCTCAGCCTGTTCGCCGCGACGGCACTGTCCCCGCACATGGGAATCTTCAGCCAGCTCACGTACACGGCGCAGTCCGGCACGATCGGCATCGACAACTTGGATCTCCGGTACGCGCGTCACATGTCCGTCGGCGACTACGACGCGATCATAGGCGCGACCCTGAACAACAACCCCAGCGTGCAGGACGTCTGGAACACGTCGCCGGCGTGGAGCTATCCGTTCAACACGGCCAGCGTCGCGCCTTCGCCGGCCGCGGCCACCATCGTCGAGGGCGCGCTTGCGCAGTCGGTGCTGGGACTCGGCATGTATACGCTCTTCAACAACGCCATCTACGCGGAGCTGTCGGGGTACGTCGCGGCGCCACAGGGCATGACGCTCCCGCTCGATTCCACGGCGTCCAACACCCCCAAGTCCATATCGCCCTACTGGCGGGTCGCATACCAGCACGACCTCAACGAGTCGACCTATCTGATGCTCGGCGCGTTCGGTCTCTCGAGCGACATCTTCCCGGCCGGCGTCACGGGCCCGACCAATCACTACACCGATCTCGGTTTCGACGCCCAGCTCGAGCGGAAGGTCGGTTCCGGCATGCTGATCGGTCGCGGCAGTTACATCCACGAGGATCAGACGCTGCCCGCGTTCTACGCAGGCGTGCCGCAGGAATCGCAAAACGCGACGAACACGCTCAGCACGTTCAAGGTCAACCTCTCCTACATGCCCAGCCAGATGCACACGTTCACGGTCGGGTACTTCGGGATCAACGGAAGCTCCGACAACGTGTTGTACGGCAGCGCACCCGTCAGCGGGAGCGCCTCGGGAAGCCCGACGAGCTCGGGCGAAATCTTCGAGTGGTCCACCAATCCATGGCTGAACGTCCGGTTCGGCGTGCAGTACGTCAACTATCAGAAGTTCAACGGCGGCACGACCTCATACGACATCAACGTCGGCGGCAGAAACGCGAGCAACAACAACACGCTGTACATCTATCTCTGGCTCGCCTACTGACGTGGTAGGGCGACGGAGGTCATTGTTGGGGCGCTGGCGCATCGGCGCCGTGTTGTTGGCATCCTTCGCCACGGCCCCTGTGCCCATGGCCGGCTCGGCGCTCGCGCCGGGCCGGCGCACGACCGCGCGGCTGCAGCAGCAGGAGGCGGACACCAGCAAGATCACGCCAGCCATCGTGGATGCCGGGCGCGCGATCTTTCATGGCAAGGGAACGTGCTTTGCCTGCCATGGCATGCAGCTGGAGGGCACCCAGGTCGCGCCGACGCTCAAGAAACACGCATGGCGTGACGCGAAGAACGGAGAGTACGCCGCGATCTTCTACGTCGCCACCCACGGCGTCCCCGGGACGCTGATGGTGGCATTTCCGGGCGGCATCTCGCGCGACGAGGTGCTCAAAGTCGCCGCGTACGTGTGGTCCGTCGGGCAGGGGAGGGCCAAACCATGATACTCGTCGTCGCCGCGCTGGCGTCCACGCTCAGCGGTGGTACCACCACCGCCCCCACCGCCGGATCCGATTCGCCTCACTGGGCGGCGGATTCAGTGCACGACTCGTTCGGCAGGTCGCATGAGCGGCAGTTGCTCGGCGGGAAGCGGACTCCGACGTTCGCTCGGCAGACGCGGCTCAGCTGCGCGGTCTGTCACCTGGGCGGCTTCCCGCAGCTCTCGCGTTTCGGCCGCCTGTTCAAGCTGAACGGCTACACGCTGTCGCAGCTGCCGGCGGTGCCCGAACAGTCCGACAGCGCAAACCGGCCGCAGGTGGCGCTCTCGTCCATTCCGGGATTGTCGACGATGGCGATCGTCTCCGCCACGAGCACGACGAAGGCGCTGCCCGGAACGCCGGCTACGCGCGCCGAATTCCCCCAACAGATCTCGCTGCTCTTCGGCGGTGAGATCGCGCCACACCTCGGCGCGCTTGCCGAGCTGTCGTATTCCGACGTGACCTCGAAACTGTCCATCGACAACACGGATGTCCGCTTCGCCAACCATACGCGATGGCTCGATCGCGACCTGCTGTACGGCGTGACGCTGCACAACAACCCCACCGTGCAGGACGTGTGGAACACCGCGCCGGCGTGGAGCTACCCGTTCACGTCGGCCGCGCTCGCACCGCGTCCGGCCGCCTCGACGCTGCTCGACGGCGCGCTCGCCCAATCCGTACTGGGCCTCGGCGCGTACGGTTGGTTCGACAACATGCTGTACGCGGAGTTCTCGGCGTACACCTCGGCTCCGCAGGGACCGCGGCGGTTGATCGATTCGACCACGCGCTCGATCCGCGGCGTGGCGCCCTACTGGCGAGTTGCCCTGCAGAATCGCACCGGTCCGGTGTACGTCATGGTGGGCACGTACGGCATGGTCACGGAGATCGACCGCGGAGCGGGTGCGGTCGTGTCGGGCTCCGCGTTGGATCGTTACACCGACATCGGCGGTGACGCACAGGTCGAGCGCGCCGTCGGCCGGAGCTTTCTCGTCGCCCGGACGAGCTACACGCACGAGAGCCAGGACCTGTCGCGCCTCTTCACGGCGGTGCCGCAGGGCGCGAGCAATCCCTCGAATACGCTGGACACGTGGAAGTTGAACATGACGTATGGCCCGGTGTCCAACTGGTCGTTCGGCGCGGGATATTTCGCGACGACCGGTTCCACGGACCAACTGCTCTACCCAGCCGCCTCGGTCACGGGGAGTCGTACGGGAGATCCCGGCTCCAACGGCGAGGTGGCCGAGGTCACGCTCAATCCGTGGCTCAATGCGCGCGTGGGGCTGCAGTACGTCGTCTATCAGCGGTTCAACGGCGGCGCCACGTCATACGATCTGTTCAGGGGTGGCCGCAATGCGACGGACAACAACACGCTGTTCCTCTATTTCTGGTTTGCGTACTGACGCGGCAGACTGTCGCGGCCGGTCACGCCCCGCGCCTCGAAGGTCGCTTCCTTCCCTGGAGGGCAATTGATGAACTCGGCGACGAACGGCTATCTCGAAAAGTGGGGGCTCCTGCCGCTGCGCTTCGTGGTGGGGCTGGTGTTCTTCATGCACGGCGAGCAGAAGGTGTTCGACTTCGGCGTGAGCGGCGTAGCCGACTTACTGAGCAAGCTGGGGTTCGTCTACCCCACTTTCTTCGCGGTCGTGTTGATGATCGTCGAGCTGGCCGGGGGCTTCGCGATCCTCTTCGGCTTCTTCACCCGGATCGCGGGGTTCGTGCTGGCCGTGGAAATGGCCATCGCGATCTATGTGGCGAGATTGAGAGGAGGTTTCTTCACGCCAAACGGATTTGAATTCGAGCTCACGCTGATGGGTGCATGCCTGACCTTCGCGGCGGTCGGCGCCGGGGGCGCGTCGCTCGACGCGCTCATGCGGAGCCGGAGCGCGAAAGCCGCTCCGTAGCGACTATCGAGACGGTTTCGGAGGCAACGAAGAACGGGTGGCCGCACTGGCCACCCGTTCTTCGTTTGCTTCCGGCTTCCGGCTTCCGGCTTCCGGCTTCCGGCTTGCTACTTGCCGATCATCAGGATGGTGAACGAGCCCGGAATCACCGGTGCGCCCGGCCCGCGCCCACCACCCGGCGGCGGCGGCGGTGCCGCACCGCGCTCGACGCTCATCACGAAGATGTGGCCGGTCCTGGTGTCCAGCGTGAGCGTGCGCGCGCCGTTCATCGTATCGAGATTCTGCTCGACCTCGAAACTCGTCGGGCTGTTCTCCTTTACGACGGTGAGCGTGCCGTTGCCGTGCGAGCTGAACGCTTCCATCGTCGCAGGGTTGAACACCGCGCCGTCGGAGCCGCCGGCGAGCGGCAGCGTGGTGATGATGTGTCCGTCGTCCGCGCTCAGGATGACCATCTGCGGCTTCGGGAGCTGGCGCTGCGGAGCCATCTGCCCGTTGGGCATCTGCTGCGCCGGCTGTAATCCGCCCGACGCCGCGCACGCCGCGAAGAGGATGTGGTTCTTCACGTCGAGCGCGAGGCCGTTGCACGAGCCGCCCTTGTCGCCGAACGGAAAGTGCGCCGTCGCCTTCATCGTCTTGACGTCCACTTTCGTGACGCTGCCCTCGCCGTCCTGCATCACCACGTACAGCGTTCCCTTGCCGTCCGCGACGCCCTGCTCGGGCACGCCGCCGAGGTCGATCGAGCCGATGTAGGTGCCTTCCTTCGCGTCGAAAACCCCGGCGGTCTTTGTGGGGTGGCTGAAGACGTAGACCCGCTGATTGTACGCATCGGTATGGATGCCGTCCGGCGCGAAGCCGCTGTCGGCCTTGATGTTCTTGAGCGGCTGGAGCGTCTTCGTGTCGAACATCGCAACGTCCGGATGATTGCTGGTGAAGCCGTGTCCCGACTTCGGATCGACCGTCGCGCCGTTTCCGGCGATTCCCGGCACTTCACCGATCAACGCAAGCGTCTCGAGGTTGAACACCGAGACGCGACCCGGAATCGCGTCGCGGGCGGGCGTCGTCTCAGTCGCGGGAACCGCGCGCACGGTGTTGCGCGTGATGTAGAGGCGGCGGCCTTCGACGTCGGCATAGATGTAGTCGGTGCCGCCTTCGCCTCCGACCTTGGCCCGCTGCAACACTTTGTACGGGCCATCGGTGGCGGGTTGCTGGGCCTGCAACGTCGTCGCGAACAGGGCAATAGCGACTGCTGGTATCAGGTGGAACCGGCGCACGGGAAACCTCCAGGCATGTGGCGCGTGAACGCTCTCGAAATGTCTCCGCGAAGGCTGCTGCCTAACTCTACTGCTCCGGGCGTCCGGATGTTGGCCGATCGCCGTCTGCCGGCTAACCCATGGCGATCGGAGGCCTGCGCTTTCCGATCCCGGTCGCCTGCTCGAACGCGTGCGCGAATCGCAGCAGGCCGAGGTCGTCCCGGTGGCGGCCGACGATCTGGATTCCCACCGGCAGTCCGTCCGGCGTGAACCCCGCCGGGACCGACATCGACGGCCGGAAGGTCGCCGTGATCCAGTAGGTCGACTTCATCCACGCGACGTAGTTCTCCATCGCCGTGCCTTCGATCGTGTGCGGCCAGTCGATGCGGGCCTCGAACGCGGGCACCTGGTTCACCGCACACAGGGTGAACTCGTATTTCTCCTCGAAGCGGCGTACGCGTTCCATGAGCTCGGTGTGGCGCACCATCGCGTGCGCGATTTCGGCGCTCGTGAGCCTGGCGCCCGTCTCGATCTCCCACACGGCCTCGGGCTTGAGCTGCTCGCGGTGCGTCGCGAGGAGCCGAGCGTACGCGATCCACGACTTCCATTTGCGGATCGTGAGGAACACGTCATCGGCGTCCGCGAGATCCGGGCACGCCTCCTCGACGATGCAACCCAGATCGACGAACGTCTTGCGTTGCGAGTCGAGAACGGCGCGAACACGCCGGTCGAGTGGAAGCCCACCGAGATCGGGACACCATGCGACGCGCACACCGCGCACGTTCCGTTCGAGCGGCTGCGCGAAGGTGGACGGGTCGGACGGGTAGCACCCGGGATCGTGCGGATCTGGCCCCGCCATCACGCTCAGGAGGAACGCCACGTCGTCGACGGATCGCGCGAGCGGCCCCTTTACGCCGAAGCCGAGCAGCGGAAGCTGCGACGGCGTGGTTGGCACGAGCCCGACGGTCGGGCGGATGGCGGTGACGTTGTTGAAGTTCGCGGGATTCCTCAGCGACCCGCCGAGGTCGCTGCCGTCCGCGAGTGGCAGCATTCCCGCGGCGAGCGCGGCGCCGGCGCCGCCGCTGGATCCGCCGGCGGTCTTCGTGAGGTCCCACGGATTCAGCGTGGTGCCGTACACCTTGTTGTAGCTGTGCGAGCCCATGCCGAACTCGGGCACGTTCGTCTTGCCGATCGGGATGACACCCGCCGCGCGCACGCGGCCAACGAGCGTGGTGTCTTCCGTGGGCATGTGGTCCTTGTAGATCGGCGAGCCCTGCGTGTCCGGAAATCCGACGGCCGCCTCGAGGTCCTTGAACGCCCACGGTATGCCGTGCAGTGGGCCGACCTGCTCGCCGCGGGCGAGCCGCCGGTCTGCATCGTCCGCGAGTGCGAGGCACTTCGAGTCGTCGAGCTTCGCGACGATCGCGTTGATGCGCGGATTCACACGCGCGATCTGGTCGAGCTGCGCCTGCATGAGCTCGCGCGCCGACAGCTTGCGCGCGCGGATCATCGCGGCCAGCTCGCGCCCGCTCATGAAGCAGAGCGGACTCGGAGCGGCGGCGGGGCCGCGGCTCTCGCCGGCGGGCATCATCGCGCTCACGCGGCCGGCAGCGGCGCTCGCCGCCACGCCGGTGCCGACGGCTTGAATGAACTCACGACGGTCGATTGACATGGGAGCGGATTGCGCATTGCGGGGGCATCGTTCCGCTTAACTTACGACTCGCCCTGCCGGGCTGCGAGTTCCCGAGGTGCTGGCGCGACGGTGGTCGGCTGAACGTAGATTCTCTGCATCGATCCGCCACCGGAGAACGCCATGAGTATCCGCTCCAGCGCACTGCGCATGTCCTGCTGCATCGCAGTACCAGGATGGCTCCTCGCCCAGGCACAACCGGTTCCGCAGACCACCGCGAAACCCGGCTGGATGTGGACCATGGACAGCGCGCGCAGCGTCGTGAACGCGGTTCGCGCCGGACGCTCGCTCCAGCCGGCCAAATGGCCGAACGGCGCGCGCGCCGCGGTCCTCCTCTCGTTCGACGTGGACAACGAGACGGTCGCGCTCCGGTTCGGCGAGCCGACCGTCGGCGCGCTCTCACAGGCGGAATACGGCGCCCGCGTCGGACTCGAACGCATCATCACGCTGCTCGACCGGCACAAGATTCCGGCGACGTTCTTCATCCCGTCCGTGAGCCTCGCCCTCACGCCGTCCATGGGCGACCTCATCAAGAGGAGTGGCCGCAACGAGATCGGCGTGCACGGCTGGATCCACGAGATGAACGTGACGCTCCCCGATTCTGTCGAACGCCGGCTCGTGAAGAAGGCCATCGACGAGCTCACGAAGATGACGGGCGCGAGACCGGTCGGGTATCGTGCGCCGAGCTGGAACTTCAGTCCCAACACGCTGGCGATACTCCGCGAGAGCGGATTCCGTTACGAGAGCTCGCTCATGTCGGACGATCGCGCGTACGAACTGCTGCAGAACGGGCAGCCAACCGGCATCGTCGAGCTTCCGGTGCAGTGGATCCTCGACGACGCGCCGCTGTTCGATCCCGTCGGGGCGCGTTACGCGTCGCCGCGCGACATCGCGCAGGTCTGGATCGACGAATTCGACAAGGCATATGAGGAGGGAACGATGCTTCTCCTCACGATGCACCCCCACATCTCCGGACATCGGTCGCGGATCGTCGCGTTCGAGTTGCTCATTGCGCACATCGAGGCGAAGGGCGCTGGGAAGGTGTGGTGGGCGACGCACGGGGACGTCGCCGAGTACGTGCGCGGCGAGGCGAAGCTCGGCGATCCAAGACCGCGGGGGAAGTGATCGAACGGACCGTCAACGCAGGAGAGCAGACGTGAACTCCAGAAGAAAGTTCCTGATGCAGGCACCGCTTGCCCTGGCGGGGGCGGTCGCCGCGTGCCGCGTCGAGGACCGGTCACCGCCTCCGCCTGGGGCTTCGTCGACCGGGGCGCCGCCGCCTGGAGCGCCGCCGACGTTCGGCGCCGCACCGGTCGTCGGTCCGGAAGTGTCGGCGTGGACGTTCGCCGAGGCGGAGAAGCTCGTCCAGGTCGAGCTGAGCCGCGCCGATCGCGAGATGGCCGCGAAGAGCTGGCGCGCGTCGATGGCGGCGCTCTACGAACGTCGCACCGGCCCGCGAAAAGTGGTGCTCGAACCGGAGCTCGTTCCAGCGACCCGCTGGATCCCCCTCGGAACGGCCGAGCGGGCGGCCGCGGTGCACGAGCGCTTCGATCGCTCCAGGTCCGATCCCGGGCCGCTCCCCTCGAGCGACGCGGAGATCGCCTTCGCGCCGCTGACGCGGCTTTCGCGCTGGATCGAGACGAAGAGACTCACATCCGTACGGCTCACCACGATCTACCTCGATCGCCTCGCGCGGTTCGATCCAAAGCTGCACTGCGTCATCACGCTCACGCGCGACTCCGCGCTCGCACAGGCGAAGAAGGCCGACGCGGAGATCGCTGCGGGGAAATATCGCGGCCCGCTGCATGGCATTCCCTGGGGCGCGAAGGATCTGCTCGATACCGCGAGGATCCCGACGACATATGGCGCGGAGCCCTACCGCAATCGCGTGCCCACCGTGGATGCAGCCGTGACGAAGCGCCTGAACGACGCCGGGGCGGTGCTCGTCGCGAAGTTGAGCCTGGGTGCGCTCGCGCTCAACGACATCTGGTTCGGCGGCCAGACGATGAATCCGTGGCTGGTCGAAGAGGGGTCATCCGGGTCGAGCGCGGGCCCGGGAGCGGCGACAGCGGCCGGGCTGGTCGGCTTCGCCATCGGCAGCGAGACGCAGGGGAGCATCATCAGTCCTTCCATGCGCTGCGGCGTCACCGGGTTGCGCCCCACGTTCGGGCGTGTGCCGCGCACGGGCGCGATGACGCTCTGCTGGTCGTGCGACAAGCTCGGGCCGATGGCGCGCGGTGTCGAAGACACGCTGCTCGTCCTGCACGCGATCTCCGGTCCAGACGCCGGCGATCTCGCGAGCGTGCCTGCGCCGATAGACTTCGACGCCGCGGCGCCGGTGAAGGGACTTCGCGTGGGCTACTTCCCGAAATGGATGAAGGAGAATCCCGCGACGGACGTGGATCGCGGCGCCCTCGAGAGGGTTCGCGAACTCGGCATGAACGCCGTCGAGGTGACGTTGCCGGACCTGCCCTACGATTCGCTGAACGTCATCCTGTTTGCCGAGGCCGCCGCGGCGTTCGAGGAACTCACCCTCAGCGGCCGCGCGAGCGAGCTCAAGTCGCAGGTTCCGGATGCGTGGCCGAACCTCTTCCGCCAGGCGCGCTTCCTTTCGGCCGTCGATTTCGTGCAGGCCGACCGGCTGCGCCGCAAGGTCGCGAACGAGATGGCGCGCGTGCTGTCGCAGGTGGACCTGCTGCTCGTGCCGTCGCTCCGCGACGAGATGATGGTCATCTCCAACTTCACCGGCCATCCATCGCTCACGCTGCGGGCGGGCTTCGTTGAGGTCGCGGAGGCGCGAAGCGACTGGGCGCAGGATCCCGCACATCCCGCGCCGAAGTTCTCGCCGCCACGGCGCGTGCCGCACGGTGTCACGCTGGTGGGGCGGCTGTTCGACGAGGGCACCCTTGGCCGTGTGGGAATGGCGCTGGAGCGCGCCTTCGGCGTCGCGGGCGAGAAGCCCGCGGGGTTTGCGTGAGTCCGTTCGCGGCACGGTTCGCCCTATTCCTCGCAGCGAGCGCGACGCTGCTCGGCGCGCAGGGTTCGCCGCAGAACGATTCCGCGGGCTGGAGCGGGCCGGCCGCCGCCGCGTACCTCGACGCGCGCATCGCCTGGTGGATGACCTGGTCCACGTCGCAGCGCGATCACGACACCTTCTGCGTGTCGTGCCATACCGCCGTGCCCTATGCCATTGCGCGCCCGGCGCTTCACACCGCGCTCCAGGGGCGCTCGCGCACCCAGCTTGAGTGGCGGCTGCTCGACAACGTTGCGAAGCGTGTCCGCATGTGGGGCGTCGTAGAGCCGTTCTATCCGGACGCCAAGCGCGGCGTTCCCAAGACGCTCGAGTCGCGCGGCACGGAATCGGTGCTCAACGCGTTCATCCTGACGTCTTACGACGCGCGCGAAGGCGCGCTGACTCACGACGCGCGGTTGGCGCTCGACAATATGTGGGCGCGACAGATCACGACCGGCGTGGATCGCGGCGCTTGGCCATGGCTCCAGTTCCACAACGCGCCGTGGGAAGGAGATTCGCAGTTCTACGGGACGACGCTCGCCGCGATCGCCGTGGGAACCGCACCCGGCGGCTACAGCTCGACCCTGGCGATCCAGCCGGGGCTGCGGATGCTGCGGGGGTATCTCTCGCGCCATCAAGCGTCGCAGTTCCTGATCGACCGCGTGGCCCTCGTCTGGGCTAACGCCGTCCTGCCGGGAATCCTCACGCCCGCCGAGCGGCTCACCATCATCGTCGCGGCGCTCGCGAAACAGCGGCCCGACGGCGGGTTCAGCCTCTCGACGTTCGTCGGCGGGTGGAAGCGCGCCGACAGCACGGCGCTGGAGACGCGGAGCGACGGGTACGCGACCGGACTCGTTGCGTTCGCATTGCTAAATGCCGGGGTATCGCGCGATGAGCCGGCTCTGCGCCGCGCCCTCGACTGGCTCGCGAAGAATCAGGTTCCGGTCGAAGGGCGCTGGCTCGCCTGGTCGCTCAACAAGCAGCGGGATCTCTCGACCGACATCGGCCGCTTCATGAGCGACGCGGCCACGGCGTACGCCGTCCTCGCGCTACAGTACGCCAAGTAGCGTCGCGCTTGCGCATTGCGCCCCGAGGGGCGACCGGGCGCGCCCGACGACGTGCTATGGTTTCTTGTCCACCACCGGCCGCTTTTCGAGATCGGCCACGTCCACCACCAGGTCGCGCAGGTAGCGCGTGATGTTGGTGAGATGCGGAAAGTCGATGTACTGCGCCTCGTCCGTCACACGGTGGTAGTCGCCGTGCAGTCCGGTCGTGAAATAGGCGATCGGGATGCCGTATCGGGCGTAGTTGTAATGGTCACTGCGGCCATAAAGGTTGTTGTAGCCCGGCCACGTACTCGGATCGTCCAGCCGGTAGTCGAAGCGCAGCGGAACCGGCTCTCTCAAATTCACTTTCACCACCTCTCGGCCGAGTTCGGTCGAGAGCCGGAACGAGCCGATCACCGCGACGTAGTCCGACCCGCCTCCAGGAATGTCTTCGACGCGGCCGCGACCGATCATGTCGGTGTTGATCTGCGTCACGATCGAGTCGCGCGGCACCGTCGGGTGATCCGTGAACCACTTCGATCCGAGCAGTCCTCGTTCCTCGCCCGTGTGCCATACGAACAGGACCGAACGGCGCGGCTTGACGGGGTTCAGCGCGATCGCCTCGGCAATCTCCAGCACCGCGACGGTGCCCGATCCATCGTCGTCCGCGCCGTTGAATATCGAGTCGATCCGAGGCTTGGACAGCTTGCGAATGCTGTCGAGGTTGATCTTCGCCGAGGCGATCTGCGCCGGCGTGAGCGGTTTCAGTTCGCCACGCTGGATCTGCATCTTGAGCAGCGCGCTCTGCATGGCGCGGGCGGAGTCGTGCTCCACCGGCGCGGCGTTGTATCCGACGTGATCGCTGTGCGCGCCCACCGCGATGTACTCGCCGGCGAGCTTCGGGTCGCTTCCCTTGACGATGCCGACCACGTTGCGCCCGAACTGCGGTACCGGCACCTCGACGAGATCGAGTTTCGCCGCGACGGTCCCACCCTCTGTTCCGACTTTCATTCCGTCCGGCGACGCGCCGAGTATAGCGGCCGCTGCCTCGGGAGTGAGGCGTATCGAGACGAACGGCGCACCGGCCGGCGCCGCCGGATCCACCAGTGCCGCGGGCGGATTCACATATAGCGCGCGCGAATTCGTGTTCAGCGTCTGCAAGTCGACCACAGCGATCGCCGCGGCGCCACCGAAGCGCGCCGCCTGCGCTGCGGCACCGCCGGCAACCGGCGCGCCCGGCGTGAGGATCACGAGCTTCCCCTGCGCTTGTTGCGAGGTGGCCTGCTTCGACGTGTCGCCGGCGACGCCGCCGTAAATCGCGCGCGCTCCGTCGAGTGCCTTTGCCGGAGTCGGGCCCGGCACGGCCGCCCAGTCGGCGAGCCAACGAAGCGCGTGGCCTCCCACCGTGAGAGTCGACGTGGCTGCATAGTGGCGCGCCACCCACGGCATGTTCTGGAAATAAGTGCCGTTGTCGCCCGCGGGAGTCACGCCGAGCCGCGTCAGTTCGCGCGCGATGTATGCGGTGACCTTGGCATTGCTCTCGCGGCCCGTCTGACGGCCCATCATCGAGTCGTCGGCGATGATGTACATCCGCGTCTTGAGGTCCTTCTCGGTGATGGCGGAGTCCGTCGGCTGCGGCAGGTTCTTGAGGAAGTTGCCAAATTGATTCGGTGTCGGCTTTGGCGGCGGCGCGCAGGCGAGCGCGAACAGCGCGACCCCGGTTGCGACGAGATTGAGGCGCATCATGCTACCTCCGCGTCGAGCTCGCCGTCGAGCGGCGGCTTTGGCACCGGCGGCTTGGCGGCGGGCTGAGCCGACTGTCCTGGTTGACCACCCTGGCCGCGGCCTCCTCCTTGGCCGCCACGTCCGCCGCTTCCCGCCGGAACGTCGGCTATGGTCTGTGTCGGGACCTTGTACTGCGCGGCAAGCTCAGGTTCCTGGTCGTGGCCGAGCACGCGGTTGGCGACGTACTCGCCGATGACGGGGCCGAACTTGAATCCCTCGGCCATTCCCGATCCGGCAAGCCACACGTTTTCCATCTGCGGATGCTTGTCCACCATGAAATTGCGCCCCGTGCCGATCTCGTAATGGCATGAGTGCGTGCGCAGGAGCGGCGCGTCCGCGAGCGCGGGAAACTTGTTGGTCACGAAGTCCTTGAGGCGTTTGGTCTGGTCTTCAGAGAGCCAGCGGTTGCTCGTGTCCGGATCGGTCTCCGTGCCGCCGCCTGTGCGCACGCGAAATCCGCTGTTGTCGTCGGGGATCTCGGGCCAGCCGGTCACCCCGGGATAGTTCCAGGTCGGCAGGTTCGGGAACCTGAAGCGTGTGTCGCCCGCGGGCGAGCCGAAGTAGCCCACGTTGCCCATCGGCGTGCGCATGCGCTTGCCCATGAGGTCCGGGAACACTTTGGGGAACCAGGGTCCGACCGCGAACACGAACGTCGGCGCCTCGAGCAGGTCGCCGTTGGAAAGCTGCAACTGTTTCATCTTCCCGTTCACGGCCATGGTGGGCCATGCGCGTGAGAGAAGTATCGTGCCGCCGAGCGACTTGAAAACGGCGGCCACGCTCTCGCACGAGCGACGCGCGCGGACCATGCCGGCGTCGGGCTCGTACAGCACGAGATTCATGTCCGTGAGGTTGTACACGGGCCAGCGGTAGCGCACCTCGTCGATCGTGAGCACCTCATACTTGATCTTGAGCTTGTCCCAGTTCTCGCGCGTGTGAGTGGTGAACGGCTCGGGCGCTGGGCGGAAGATGAGGTCGCCGCACTGGAAGAGATGCCGGATTTTCATCTCCTTGCCCCATGTCGCGTCGAACTCGATCCACTTTGCCATCGCCTTGCGCGCCCAGCGAGCCCAGACCTCGCCTGCGGGCGCGACGCGGTCGCCGTACGAACTGCGCACGCCACGCGTCTCGTCGCCGGAAGTGGACCGCGCGTTCCCGGGCCCCCACTCGTCGATCATCAGTACCTTCGCGCCCTTTTGCTGGAGGTTCAGCGCCGTCCATCCGCCCCAGCACCCCGCGCCGATCACCACGACGTCGTACGCCGCGCGCCGTTTGCTCACCGCCGGCGCGGCGACGGCGGGTGCGGCGGCCGTACTGGTGGCCGCCGCCTCGAGCGACTTGGCGCCGGCCGCGATCAGTCCCGCCTGCAGGCCGGCGACCTTCAGGAATTCTCTGCGATCGATGGTCATGGTCTCTCTACGCGGTGGGGGAGATCATCGCTGCTTTGCCGGCGCATCGCTCACGGCGATCACGATCTGCTTGAGCGCCGCGACGTCGCTGGGCAAGGGCTTCCTGCCGCTCGGCATCTTGTTCACCTTGAGGAGGTACGCCACGATACTCGCGTAGTCCTCGCGGGGGAGCCTGCCGGGGTCGTCGTTCGGCATCGTGGTGCGGATCGTCTCGAACAGGTCGAACGCCGTGCGCGTATCCCAGTTCTGCTTGAACGCGGCACCGGTGTGGTCCCACTCGTCGTGGCAGTAGAGGCACAGGCCGGTGTAGATCGACTCGCCGCGGCTCGCCTGCTGCTCGGTGTACACGCCGGAGAGGGTCGTGAGCGCGCTCGAGGGGGCGGACTTCGACGTGGAGTCCTGCGCCTGCGACGGCGTGGGGACGAGAAGTATCGCCAGGACGGAGAAAAGGCTGAGACGCTGCATTCCAGGAGGCAGAGTGATCGAGGAGTCAGGACGACAGTCGAGACGTTATGGCGCCGCCGCGCGCTCGGCAACCTGCCGGCGATCCGTGATCGGAATCTCCGGTGCACTGACCGCTGTGCTCACCGCGATGCAACTCGCGGCCATGCCGGTTGGAACAGCTCTCGCGCGCCATTCGCTGGGGTCCGGATCCGTGTGGGACAGCGTGTTTACCCTCGCCCAGGCCGGCCGCGGCGAGGTCACGTACAGCGCGACGTGCGCATCGTGCCACGGCGATTCGCTCGCCGGCATCAACGACGCACCCGCGCTCACCGGCCCGGACTTTCACAAGACGTGGGACGGCAACGCGCTCAGCTCGCTGTTCAATCGCATCAGCAACGATATGCCATCGGACAATCCGGGATCGCTGGCGGGGCCGCAGGTCGCGGAGTTGGTGGCGTTTCTTCTGAGGTACAACGGATATCCGGCCGGGAAGGTTGAGTTGGCGGCGGCGGCGGAGTCCTTGAGCATGATACGGTTTCTGCCGAAACCCTGACTGAGACAACGGAACGACAGCCGTGAGCCTCGAGCGATGAGATCAAGGCTCTCAGCTCACTGCCGTAGTTCAGCTGTTCTCCGCTATCGCCGCCCCCAGCGGCTTTCTCAGCCAGAAGAACATCCCGGCCGCCGTGATCTGCGCCACCATACCGAAGATCACCAGCGACCCGATCCAGTGATCGTATAACAGCCCCATCGTCGCGCTCCCCGCGAACCACATGAGGCCGTATACGGCGTTGAACGTGCCGAACGCGTTTCCGCGCTTGTTCATCGAGACCAGCTGCGCAATGCCGGAGCGCAGCGATGCGTCCTGCACGCCGAGTCCGAGTGCCCAGCAGCACACGGCGACCGTCGCAGCCGTCGCGCCGCCGAGGAATCCGAGCGGAAGCGAGAACATCGAGATGAGAATTCCCCACGCCAGCACCACGATGCCGTACTTGTCGAACAGCCGGCCGAAGATCAGCGCCGTCAGGCCGTTCACTCCCATCGCGAGCGCGTAGAGCAGCGGGATGTACTCCTTCTTCACGAGCGTGGTGTTCTCGAAGTGGAACGAGAGCAATGGAAAGTCGAGGAACCCGAGCGCGAGCACGCCGCCTGCGGCCACGTAGATCCAATACACCTTCGGCAGGACCGTCGTATCCTTCGTCGTCGGCGGCGTGCCGCGGTTTTGGGGATAGACGTATCGCGCCGCGATGATCGCAACGAACGCGAGCGCGGCCGGCGCCGCGAGCCGCAGGAATGCGGGCGCGAAGTTGTGGAGCCGCGCCACGGTGATCGCCATCAGCACCGGCCCTGCCACCGCGCCGGTCTGGTCCATCGCCGCGTGGAGCCCGAATCCCCACCCGTGCCCGACCTTTCCGGTCGCGTCGGAGAGCAGCACGTCGCGCGCGGGCCCCCGCAACGCCTTGCCGGTGCGCTCCGCGATGATGAGGATTGCGGCGGCCTGCCAGGTGCCGACGAACGCGAGGGCGGGCACCACGAGCAGGTTCAAGGCATAGCCCGAGATGGCGATCGCCCAGTACGCGCGCGTCCGGTCCGCGAGCCGCCCCGAGAAATAGCGCAGGCTGGCGGCGACCATCTCGCCGAATCCGGCGATGATCCCGACTTCCGCTGCGGTCGCGCCCAAGTCCTTGAGGTAGCCGCCCATGATGCTGTAGGCGCCCTCGTACGTCATGTCGGCAAACAGGCTCACCGCACCCAGGCAGACGATGAAGCGGATCGCCGCCTTGCGTTCGGGCGTGGTGACTCCGGCGATCGCGCTCACGTGTGGCCCTCAGTCAAGGTCTCGAGCACGCTGAGCACGCCGAGCAGGAGCAGCAGCCCGACGCCGCCGTAGCGGATGACTTTCGGCGAGAAGGTCTTCTCGATCCACTTGCGCGCACCGGCTCCGATCGACGCGGCGAGCGCCCCTTTGGTGACCATCGCGAGCACGGCGCCGAACCAGACGATCAGCGGCCAAGGGATCGCGGCGCCCGGCGGCGACGGCGACCGCGCCGCCATCAAGCCGGCCGTGACCTGTCCCACGTCGCCCCATTCCGAAAAGAAGATGGCGGCGAACGAGACGAGCGCGGCCTTGCCCGCCGTGTGATCCGCCTTCCGGTGCGCCCTGGCGACCATCGGCTTGCGCCACACGGCGAACGCGACGCCGATGAAGCTCAGGCCGGTCACGGCCGCCACGAGCAGCGGACGCAGGTGTGAGATCCACTCGCCCACCGCGACGGCGACCGCCATCTTCGCCATGAACGCTATCGTGACCCCAACCATGATGGGCAGCGGACGATACCGCGACGAGAGCACGCCGGTCGTATAGAGCAGCTTGTCGCCCGCGATCTCCGCGAGAAACACGGCGGCGTAGGTGGCGAAGAACAATGCGAGCATGGGTGCTTTCGAGTGAGAGTCTTCTTCGCATTACGCCCGGCCTCGTGCGTTCGATGAGAAGGTGCGGCCGCTTCCGCCCGCGGATAATTACGCGATGCGGCGGAGCGCAGACCGGATCGCCACGGTCAGAACTTCAGCCGCCGGCCAAGAATCAGCTTGAAGATGTTGCGGTCGCCGTCGCCCGCGAGGCTGAGCCCGTAGCCGAAGTTGACCTCCCAGTCCGGTGAGAGGTTCAAGTCGATGGCCGGATAGAGCACGTGCTGCTGCTGCGCGATCGGCGCCATTTCCGTGAGGGTGCCCGTCGAGCCGTAATATTCGAAGCCGGCGGTGATCTTGTCGGTCAAATCCCACGACACCTTCGCGTTGGGGCTGACGGAGACACCCTTCACTCCGGTCCCCGCCAGCGGTCCCTTGAACCACCAGTCGAACGCCGGATTGAGCGCCCAGTAGAACGCGCCGATCTTCTTGTCGATGATTGGGCGCAGCTCCATGCTCCACTGCCCCTCGTCGAAGCCGTTCTTCGCGAACCCGAACTCGGTCGAGAGGCTCAGCCCCACGGGAAGCTTCCAGCTCTCGGGAGCACGGATGCGGGGACGCAAATGGCTCCCGACGTACTGCCAGGCTTGCCCCGGCCCGGCACTCGTGAAGAAATAGATCCCGACCTCGAACACGTCGGAAAATCCGTGCGTGATCTCGAGGGTCTCGTGCAGCTGCCGATCGGTCGCGAACACGCAGGGATTCATCGCGGTGAACACGCACGGGTCCTTGCTGCCGGCGCCGGTGAAATTGCTGTGCAGTTCGAAGAACGTCGTGTTCTTGTCCGCGGTCTCCGACGGGTAGACCTGGATTTCATAGTTTGCTTGCGCACGCAGCGTGGAGACCGGGGCAAGGGCTACGCAGGCGATCAGCAAACGGAGTTGGGGCATCGAACTCTCGCAGGGGATGAGGTATGCTCTTGCGCGCTGCCGGGTCGTCGTGAAGAAGGGAGAGGAGAGATTCGACCCGATTCGGAATGCGGAAGAGGAATACGGGAATCGGGAGAAGACATGAGAGGGGAGATGTCACCACTCGCCCCGCGGTCCCTTTATCCGTATTCCTCTTCCGCACCCCGCATCGGGTCGAATCTCCCCACTCCCGTCTACCCTCGCATCTCTCGCCTACCGTCAGAACCACCGGCCGACCCGGATGAGTATCGCTCTCTGTCCCGTGTTCGCGACACCCTCCTCTATCCTGATCGGCCCCACCGGCGTCGCCGCCTCGAGTCCCGCGCGCAGGCCGCCGAACAACTCGCCGGACGTCGTGCCCGGCTCGCGGCGCAGCACGCCCGAGCCGGTCGCCACCTCGCCGGACATGAATTCGACTCGCACCTGCAACAGTGAATTCAGCCGCTTCCGCACGAGGACGCTGCCGAACGCCTCCTGGGACCCGCGCAGCTCGCCGATCCTGAAACCGGCGAATCCATCGTCGCCTCCCAGCGCGAAGGTCTCCTGCACCGGAAGCCGGTTTCCCCACCCGGCGCGAAGGCGCGTGGTCACGTCGATCCCGTCAGCGACCTGCCAGCGCCGGCTGACGTCGAGCCGGCCGCGCTGAAAGTCGTAGAAGCCGAGCAGTTCGACGATCGATCCCATCTCGTATTCCGACGCCGCATGAAACGCCGAGGCGCGGACGCCGAACGTACCGCGCGTGTTGCGCAGCGGCTCGCGCCACAGGCGCGCGTCCAGGCCGATCTCCCCCTGCCAGAACTCGACGCGTGGATCCTGTTTCAGTCCGATGAAGCCGATGAGTTCGCGGGTCTCCGCCGACGGGAGCTCTCCGTCGCCCGAGAAGAGCCGCACGCTTTCGTGGTCCAGTTTCGCCTCGATGGTGAACGGCACGTAGCGCTTCCCGACGAGCGCACGCCGTCGCACGAACACCTCGATGTCCTGCTCGTACGTGCCGAGGCGGACGAGGCCCGCGCCTTCCGCGTCGCCGCTGAGCAGCGTGCGATCGATACCGCCCACCCAGAGCCTGCCCGACATGAACTGGTCGAACGCCACTCCCACCCCGAACGATCGCTGCGGTGCGGGATCGAGCTGGACGTGCAACGTCACATCGGTACCGGCGCCGCTGGGCTGAAGCCAGAGCGCGCGGTAGCGCTCGTGGTGGCCGATCGTGTTGATCCCCGCCGCCAGCTTGCCGATGTCGAGCGTCTCGCCCGCCGCGACGCCGAGCTCGTCGAGCACGAGGTCACCATCCACGATGCGAACGCCCGAGAACCCCACCTGCTTCACGACCGTGGGAACCGGTACGTTGCGCGTCGCCGACGAGAGCGGCCGCAGGCAGGTGGAGGCGGCGAACGCCGAGCGCGCCGCCGCGCGGCCGAGCTGAATCAGGGAGTCCGTGGTCGCCCGGCTGAAGTCCAGGTTCTCGAATGTCTCCGTCGCATTCGGGATGAGCACGTCGCGGCGCTCCGTCGTGACGGTATCCTGCTCGAAGAGTGAGTTGAGGAGGACGGTCGTGATCGTGAGCGGGTCGTCGAACGTCTTGGGGTCGGGACCGGCGAACGGCAGCAGCGAAATCCACGAGCGCTGCGCGCCGAGGTCGCGCGCCACCTTCACCGGCGTGTTCTCCGCGATGCCGCCATCCACGAGCCACTGGTCGCCGATGTGCACTGGCCGCAGCACCACGGGGATCGCGGCGCTCGCACGGACCGCGCGCGCCATGTCACCGGACGAGAGCACCACGGCCCCGCGCGTCGCGACGTCGGTGCCGATCGCGCGGAACGGGATGGGCAACGAGTCGAAGCTGCCACGCGCCTCGAGGTTGCCGCGCAGCATCAGCGAGGACATGAGGGCGTTCACTTCGTTCTCGCGCACGGCTCCAGTCTGCAGCACGTAGCCGCGCTCGCCCATGTCCCACACGGCGAGCGGACGCACGAGCCCGAGCGCCGACGACACTTTCGGCTCATATCGCCGGATCATCCGGTCCAGCGGCAGCGAGCGCAGGACCGAGTCGATCTGCCGGCCCGAATACCCTGAGGCGTACAGTCCGCCGACGATCGCGCCGATGCTCGTGCCGACGACGAGATCGGGTTTCAATCCGAGGCTGTCCATCACTTGCAGAACGCCGATGTGGGCGAATCCCTTCGCGCCGCCTCCCGAAAGCACCAGCGCCGTCTTCGCGGGCGAGCAGCCCTGGGCGCGCACGTCGGGCGGCACGGCGCCAAACGCGGCGAACGACAGAACGAGCAGCAGGCGACGCACCATCGCAAGGAGTCTAACGGGCATCGGGCGCGGAGGAAGGCTAACTTATCCGCCGATGAATCTTCCCGGTAGCGGTGCTTTCAGTGCGATCTCCGGCGGGCAGGCCGCCGGCACGTTGAACGCGCCCGCACTCGCCCCGGTGAGCGCTGACATCACCGGTCTCGCCATGTGGGCCGTGGTGTTTGCCGGTGGAATTGGTTCCCGATTCTGGCCGCTCTCCACGTCGGAACGTCCGAAGCCGTTGCTCGCGCTCGTCACGGGCAACTCGCTGCTCGAGGATACCGTCGGGCGTCTGCAGCCGCTCATCCCGCCGGAGCGCGTGATCGTCGTGACGAGTCGCGACATCGCGCCGGCGATACGCGAAGCCATTCGCGACGTGCCGGAGGAGAACATCCTCGTCGAGCCGCGCCCGCTCGGCACCGCGGCGGCGCTGGCGTGGGGAGCGCAGGACATCGCGCGCCGCGCGGGTCGGGAGACACCGGTGTGTGCGATGCACGCTGATCTCGCGGTCGCGTTCCCCGGCGCATTCCGCGCGTTGCTCGGCCGCGCCGCGGCAATCGCCAATCGCGAGGGTGCACTCGTCGCGATCGGCGTTCATCCCACGCGCGCCGAACCGTCATTCGGCTACATCCGGGTGGGAAACGCGCTCGACCGCGACGTGTCGCTTTCGTCCGGAGGCGCGTGCCAAGTCTCCGGGTTCGTCGAGAAGCCGGCGGAGGCGGCGGCCGCCTCACTCGCGGGAATGGGCGCGCTCTGGCACGCCGGAATCGTCGTCGGATCCGCGAAGACGATGCTCGAGAAGCTGGAGCGGTACACTCCGGAGATCGCGCCCGGGCTCGGCGCGCTCGCCAAAGGCGACCTGCCCGCGTTCGGCCGGCTGATCAGCTCGGTGAGCATCGAGCGCGGCCTGCTGGAGCGCATCGCCCGCTTGCTCGTGCTGCTCGCCGACTTTGGGTGGGACGACGTCGGCACGTGGGCGAGCCTGCGTCGCGCACGCGACCTCGACGACGATGGCAACGGCGCGCTGGGTCCCGTCCACTTCGTCGATGCGGAGAGCAACGTCGTCCACACGGAGTCCGGCCCAGTCGTGCTGTTCGGCGTGTCGCGCTTGCTCGTGGTGTCGCTTCCCGGACTGACGTTCATTACGACGCTCGAGCGCGCCAGCGACCTCAATCCGCTCTTGGACGCGCTCCCTGGAAGCCTGCGCGCGAATCCCGGTGGGGAGCCGGCCAGCGAGTGAAAAGGCTCGCACGCGCCGCACTGGTGGCCCTGCTCGCCGCAGCCTGCCATCACGGAACCGTCGGGCCCCCCGATATCTCGGCCGTTCGACGCGTGAGTGTGAGTGTCACGCCGCCGCAGTTGCTGGTCGGCGCTGTGACGCAGGCGACCGCGGTCCTCACCGACGCGCAGGGCGACACGGTCACCGGCCTCGCTCCCGTCTGGTCGTCGCTCACCCCGTCGGTCCTGGGCGTGACCGCCACCGGCGCCGTCACCGGCCTTCAGGCCGGCATCGGGACCGTGCGCGCCACCGCAGGCGCCGTGACCGGCGACGCGCAAGTCGTCGTCAGGAATCCGAGCGCGGGGTCGATCACGTTTTCGCGTGACACCGCGACGATCGCCATCCCCGGTGGCTCGACGCAGCTCATCGCGACGGTCCACGACTCGAGCGGGAGGCCGATAACGAATCCGTCGATGGTCTGGCAGTCGTCCGCGCCGCTGATCGCGACGGTGAACTCGACCGGGCTCGTCATCGGCGTCGCGGTCGGATCGGCCACGATCACGGCCGCCGTCGACGCGCAGGCGGCGTCGGCCGCGATCACCGTGACGCTCGCGCCGAACCCGAACGCGCCGCTCATCGTCTCCGTGAGTCCAGAGCCGCTCCGGCCGGGCGGAACCTTCACCGTGGTCGGGAACAATTTCGCGCTCACTCCGGCGGGGAACGCGGTGGTGGTGGACGGCGTGCCCGTGACGGTGAATGCCGCGTCGTCGACGGCATTGTCCATCACGCTCCCCTCCTCGTTCCCGTGCTCGCCGTCCCGTCCGGCGTTCATCCAGGTGACGGCGAACGGAGCGATCGGTGGGGGAGGGACCACGCTTCAGGTCGCCAACCCGCGGACGCTCGCCGTGGGACAATCGGTCGTCATCACCGATCCCGCACAGGTGCGCTGCAACGAGCTCGATCTCACCGGCGGACGGTACGCCATGAGCGTGTACAACGCGTGGCGCTCCGCGGTGACGCCGACGTCGAACGGCGCCGTTTCCGTCGCCGTGCGCGGCGCCGTTCCGTCGGCGATCGCCAGGGCGGCGACCGCGGCGGTCGCGACGTCTCCTGCCGGGACTCTTCGCGCACAGGGCGCCGGCGCACTGCCGAGATTCGGCGGCGCCGAGTTCGACCTCGCTCGTCGGTTGCAGCGCCTGCGCGACGCCGACCGGGCGCATGCGCGGCTGCTCGAGCAGAACATGGAGTTCCTGCGAACGCACGACGCGGCGATCCGTGCGAACCTCGCCGCCGCCCGCGTCCCGCCCCGTTCATCCATCAGTGCGCAGGTCGTGAACGTCGGGAACATCACGACCGTGAAGGTGCCCAACCTGAACGCGAGCAACTTCTGCGTGACGAACACCACCATCGGTGTACGCACGGTCTACGTGGGGCCGCACGCCATCATCGTCGAGGACACGACCACCCTGTTCGCCGGCGGTCCCACCCTCGCGGGCACGATGGACAATTACTACCAGCAGCTCGGGCAGGAGTTCGACAACGTGATATTCCCCATCGTGCTGAGGAACTTCGGCAATCCGCTGGTGATGGACGCGCAGCTCTCCAACCTCGGGAAGATCGTGATGGTCTTCTCCCCGCGCGTGAACGGCACGCTCGAGGGCAGCATCCTCGGTTTCGTGGTGAGCTGCGACTTCTCGCCCGTCGGCACTGCGCCCTCGAGCAACTTGGGCGAGTACCTCTACGGCGCAGTCCCCACGAGTACCGCGCTGGGATACTTCGACGCCGGCACGCGCGACTCGTGGATGCGCGAGATACGGCCGACGATCATTCACGAGGTGAAGCACATCACGGCCTTCGCGAACCGCATCAAGAACAACCTCGCCCTCGAGGATCTGTCGTGGGAGGAGGGGATGGCGCGAACGGCCGAGGAGCTCTATGCGCGCACCTTCTACGGCACGGCCGCGAAGCAGAACACGGGGTACGCCGCGAGCATAGGCTGCGACGTCCAGTTCGGCGCCGCCCAGACGCCGTGCGCGAACCGTCCGCTGCTGATGCTGCGCCACTTCGACGCGCTCTATATGTATCTCGGCGAGCCCGCCCTCGTCTCGATGCTCGGCCGCACCTTCCCCCAGGACTTCACGTTCTACGCGTCCGCCTGGTCCGTCGAGCGCTGGGCGAACGACCTGTTCTCGACGAGCGAGAGCCAGTTCCTCAAGGACTGGACGTTGAGCGCCGTGACGGGGGTCGCGAATCTCGAGGCGCGCACGGGACAATCGTGGGACCAGTCACTCGGCGAGTGGTCGCTCGCGCTGTACGTGGACGACCTCCCCGGCTTCACGCCCGCGAACCCGCACCTGCGGTTCCTCTCGTGGAATTTGCGCGACATCTGGCTCGGCATGTGCACGGACCTTGGCCCCTGCTCGAATCCGAACAACAGTTCGCAGCTCTATCCGTCGAGCAACCCCTTCAGCTTGTACGCTGTCGCCTTCGGGAACTTCAATGTCAACGTGACGACGCTCGCGGGCGGGGCATTCGCGATCTTCGACCTGTCGGGACTGCAGAGTGCGAAGCAGCTGATCGAGTTGAGATCGGTGAATGGCGGAGATCCGCCGTCGACGGTCCGGATTGCGATTGTGAGGATTCAGTAGGAGACCGAAGACGGAAGACCGAAGACCGAAGTCAGAAGATGGAAGTCGCGCTCATCGTCGGTCTTCGGTCTTCGGTCTTCGGTCTTCGGTCTTCGGTCTTCGGTCAGCTCTCCCGCAACGCCGCCATCGGGGTCTCGCGGAACACATCGCGCCCCGTGAGCAGCCCGATCGCGATCGCCAGCGCCATCATCGCGACCGCGATCGCCGCCGCCGGCAACAGCGCTGGTGCGAACGTTCCGCCGAACACGAAGTGCACGAGTCCCCAGGCGCCGGCGAACGAGAGCAGCATTCCCGTCAGTGCGCCGAGGGCGCCGAGCAGGGCGTACTCCGACAGCAGGATGCGCGCGATCTGGCGGCTGGTGGCGCCGAGCGTCTTGAGCAGGACCCCCTCGCGCAGCCGGTCCCGGCGTGTGGCGGCGACGGCGCTGAACAGCACGGGGATTCCCATCGCGAGACTGAACAGCGCGAGGAAGCGCACGGCCACGGAGACCTTCGCGACGATCTGGCCGATGGTACGGCGCACGAGCGAGAGGTCCATGCTCGAGATATTGGGGAATCGCGAAACGCTCGACCGCTGCAGGCGGGCGACCGTCGAGTCCGATTCCACCGCGGCGACGGTCGCGTAGCTCTTGGGCGCGTCCCTCAGCGCCTTCGGCTCGAACACCGCGAAGAAGTTCGGCTCGAACCTCCCCCAGTTCACGGTGCGCAGGCTGGTGACCTGTGACGACACGCGTACGCCCTGGACGTCCCACGTGATGATGTCGCCGATCTTCACGTGCAGTTCCTGCGCGGGACTCTGCTCGAGCGACAGCTCGGAGAGGGAGTCCGGCAGGTGCGCCTTCCCGAGCCACGTTCCCTCGGCGAGCTTCTCGGTGGCGACCATCGTGTCGCGGAACGTCGAGCGGAATTCTCGCCGCAATGCCCAGTTGTTCGCCGATATTCCCTGCGATGCCGCCCAGCGCGCGGGCGTGCGTCCGTTGATCTCCGCGATCTTCATGGTGACGATCGGCGTATAGCCTAGCGCGTGCTGGCCCGCGGACGCGAGGATCGAGTCGAGCCCCTGCCGCTGGTCCTCCTGGATGTCGAAGAAGATCAGGTTCGGCTTCGATTGCGCGGCGGTCACCTCGAACTGCTTCAGCAGGTTCGCCTGGACCAGGTACAGCGTGCTCACCAGGAACGCGCCGAATCCCAGTGCGAGGACGACCGATTGCGTCTGGTTCGCCGGCCGGTGCAGGTTCGCCACGCCCTGGCGCACCACATACGGCCAGCGTGCGTTGACCACGCGGCGGGCGAGAAACGAGAGGCCCGCGGCGCTGAGCCAGAGCACGAGCATGCTCCCGCCGATGCCCACCGCGAACATCGCGCCGCGACGCAGGCTTCCCGCGCGCTCGAACGCGAGCAGCAGCACACTGCCGACGAGCGCGACGTTCACGAGATGCGTAGGCACGTCCTTGTTGCGCTCGGCGTCGAGCGCCGCCGTGTCGCGTCGCAGCGCCTGCAGCGGCGACACGCGCCGCAGTGCGAGCAGCGGCCGCAGCGCGAACACCAGCGCCACCCACACGCCGATCGCGAGGCCCATGCCGATCGTCCGCCAGTCGAGTGACACGCTCACGTCCACCGGAAGGAAATCCCTGATCGCCACGGGCAGCACGAACTGGATCGCGATGCCGAGCGCCGCGCCGGCCGCCGCCCCCGCCAGTCCCATCACCGCCGCCTGCGCAACGTAGATCGCCAGCACCTGTCCGCTCGTGGCGCCGAGACAGCGCAGCACGGCGACGGTGTCGATCTTGCGCGTGACGAAGGCGTTCACGCCGCTCGCGACGCCGATGCCGCCGAGCAACAGCGCGATGAGTCCGACGATTCCGAGAAAATCGGCGAGTTGCTGAACGGCCTCGGAAATGTTCGTCTCGCGCTGGACGACCGTCGTCACACGCACGTGTTCTCTCTGGAACCGCGCGCCGAACGGCCTCACCCATTCCGTGCTGCCGACCGTCGGGGGCAGCTTCACGAGCCATTCGTACGACGCGCGGCTGCCGAATCCGAGCAGCTGTGTCTCCGATGCGTAGCGCTGCGGAAGGAATACGCGCGGCGCCATCACCAGCGACGCGTCGGACTGCCCGGCCATGCTCGTGATCGCGCCGATGATCTCGAACTTCATGTATCCGATCGCCAGCGAATCACCGACGTTCGCGTCGAGCGCGATCAGCAGGGCGGGATCGACGATCGCATACGGTCCGTGCTGCAGGCGTTCCCACTGGCCGGCGGGCGACGTTACGATCTTCCCATAGAAGGGATATCCCGGCGTCACGGCCTTGATCTGCGCCAGCCGCGTGCCGCCCGAGCGGGTGTCGCTCGCCATCGAGATGAAGGAAACGACGGTCGCGACGGGCGTACCGTGTGCATCCAGCGAGTCGAACACGCCCTGGAGCGCCGTGGGGAGTGTCGCGTTGCTCGAAAAGGAGACGTCGCCGCCCATGAGGTCGCGCGCCTGGGTGCGAATAGACTGCCGGACGTTGCTCGCGAAGCTGTCGATCGCGACGAGCGCGGCGACCCCGAGCGAGATGGACGACATGTAGAGCAGAAGCCGGCGACGCGCCGTACGGCTTTCACGCCACGCGAGCGCGGCGATCCTGGACCAGCGTCCCGGTGGGCCGCTCCGAGTATGGCTCACGCCTGGCTCACGGTCGATTCAAGGCCCGGACGGGCCGGAATCGTCCACGACGACGCCGTCCTTGAGGTGGATCATCCGGCCCGCGCGCCGTGCCAGCGTGATGTCGTGCGTGACGAGAATGATCGTGGAGCCGGACTCACGGTTGAGTTCCTCGAGCAGCTCGACGATGCGCGCGCCGGTCTCGCCGTCGAGATTACCCGTGGGTTCGTCGGCGAACAGGATGCGTGGCGAATTCGCGAAGGCGCGGGCGATCGCGACGCGCTGCTGCTCACCACCAGAGAGCTGAGCGGGAAAGTGATCCATGCGGTCGGCGAGTCCGGTTCGCGCCAGGAGTGCCTTCGCCCGCTCCGCCGCAGTGCCGTCACCGCGAAGCTCGAGGGGAACCTGCACGTTCTCGATCGCGGTGAGCGTGGGTATTAATTGAAAGGTCTGGAAGATGAAGCCGACTTTCTCGCCGCGGAGCAGGGCACGTTCATCCTCGGTGAGGCGCGTGAGGTCGGTGCCGTCGAGCGTCACGGTGCCGGCACTCGGGGTGTCGAGTCCGGCGAGCAGTCCGAGCAAGGTCGTCTTTCCACTCCCCGACGGGCCGAGGATGGCCACGAACGATCCTTGCGGGATGTCGAACGACACGTGCTTGAGAACGGCCAGGCGGGTGGCGCCGCTCTGGTATTCTTTAGTGAGGTCTCTTGCCGAGAGCATACAGTCTATGAGAGCGAAATTCGGAGTCGCCGTGATGTTGCTCGCGGCGTGCGGCGGGAACGATTCGGCGGCCCGGGCGCGGCCGGCACCAGTGGAATCAACAACGGTGGCGGCGAGGGGGGCAACGGCGGCGGAGCCGGCTCCCGGCCGTCCCGGAGTCCCGCGCGTCCTGTTCATCGGGACGAGCCTCACGGCGGGTTATGGGCTCGATGATCCCGGCAGGGACGCCTATCCCGCGGTGATTCAGCGCCTGGCCGATTCCGCCGGAGTGAAGGCGTTCGTGGTCAATGCGGGCCTCTCGGGTGAGACCTCGGCGGGCGCGCTCCGCCGCGTGGACTGGCTGCTCAGGGAGAAGCCGGACGTGGTCGTGATCGAGACGGGAGCGAACGACGGCCTGCGCGGGCTCAATCCGGATTCAACGGCCGGTAACATCCGTCAGATCATCGGCCGGATACGCGCGGTGAATCCGGCGGCTGGCATCCTGCTCGTTCAGATGGAGGCACCGACGAATCTCGGGCCGGCCTACACGCGCGCCTTTCACTCGTTGTTCGGCAAGGTGGCCGCCGAGCAGAGGGTCGTGCTCTCGCCGTTCCTGCTCGACCATGTCGGAGGAATTGCGCGACTGAATCAGGGGGATGGCATTCATCCGACGCAGGAGGGGGCGCGGATTGCGGCGGGGAATCTGTGGCCGAGCTTGAAGGGAGTGCTGTCCAAGAGGTGAGTGGGTTGAATCTCCCCGCTCACCGCTTCCTCCGTGTCGAGGCGATGCGGTCCATGTTGCGATAACCCCTTTGGCTAACTATACTTAAAGGCTGTCTCCGAAACACAAAAATCGCAAAATGGGGAAGTCGTTCAATGGCAATGCCCGCTACCCAGATTCGCCGCGGAATGGTCATC
>OCZT010000750.1_pt1 | contig 32886 bp, 36 predicted proteins | sample 1539031 | NCBI WGS metagenome assembly OCZT01 (sample SAMEA3539308, study PRJEB22396) | soil metagenome | biome: tundra; feature: field; material: soil | place: USA | collected 2010-05 | depth 0.15 m | reverse complement strand
ATTTTGTTTATCAGAATGAAATGTTACTTTTGAAATGATAAAATATTTCCTGAAAAATGAATATTCTCATTCTGGGATCTGGAGGCAGGGAACATGCACTTACCTGGAAACTTGCTCAAAGTAAAAAGGTCAATAAGATTTTTATAGGTCCAGGGAATGCCGGGACAAGTAATATAGGAACAAACCTGAAGCTCGATCCTGAAAACTTCACTGAAGTCAAAGCAGGGGTTTTGGAAAACAGGATTGATATGGTAATTGTTGGTCCCGAAGCTCCATTAGCATTGGGAATTCACGATTTTTTTCTGAATGACAAAGCACTAAAAAATATACCTTTAATTGGTCCCGGTAAATCTGCTGCCCGGTTGGAAGGGAGCAAAGATTTTGCGAAAGCTTTTCTCACTCGGAATAGAATTCCCACAGCCGGCTATAAAAGTTTTGATAAAACAACTCTGAAAGAGGTTCCATCATTTCTGAGAACACTTAGTCCTCCATATGTTATTAAAGCAGATGGTCTGGCTGCAGGCAAAGGCGTTGTGATTGTTGATGATATTTTCGAAGCTGAGAAAGAGGTCGAAGCAATGCTGAACGGAAAATTTGGCACGGCAGGACAAAAAGTTGTTATTGAGCAGTTTCTTAAGGGAATTGAACTTTCGGTTTTTATAATCACTGATGGAATTACGTATAAATTATTACCGGAAGCAAAAGATTATAAAAGGATCGGAGTGGGAGATACCGGGCTTAATACCGGTGGTATGGGAGCCGTTTCACCTGTCCCTTTTGCTGATCTGAACTTTATGAATAAGGTGAAAAGCAGGATAATCGATCCGACAATGAAAGGATTATCTGATGAAGGAATTGTTTATAAAGGATTTATTTTCTTCGGTCTGATAAATGTTGATGGAAACCCATATGTGATTGAATATAATATCAGGTTGGGTGACCCTGAGTCGGAAGTGATAATACCAAGAATAAAATCGGATTTCTTTGAACTTATTGAAGGCGTTGCTAAAGGAGATCTTGCCAGACGCGAAATTGAGATCGATGAAAGATTTGCAGCTACTGTCATGCTGGTCTCCGGTGGTTATCCCGGAACTTATAAGAAAGGTAAATCAATTCATGGTCTGGATCTGGCTCAGGGAAGCGTACTATTTCATGCCGGCACAAAGGAAGAAGCTGGTTCTGTAGTTACTTCCGGAGGTCGTGTTCTTGCAGTCAGCTCCTGCGGGTCTTCGATGAGGGAAGCTCTTAAAACATCCTACATGAACGCTGATTTAATAGATTTTGAAGGCAGGTATTGCAGGTCTGATATTGGATTTGATCTCTAAAGCAAATGCTTCTACGAGTCTTTAAAAGAACTGGTCCGGGAGTAATATTTCTGATAATTATTATTCTTATTGTAGTCTGGATCAGTGCAATTATGAATCAACGGCTGCACCCAAGGTTTATCTACGAGACTGATCCCATGCCGCTTTACGGCCTTATGAAACTTATGATAAATAATAATCATAATCTGGGAGTTATTCTTTCCTTTCTGATGGTCTCCCTGATGGCTTTCCTTATGGTAAATTTCAACACAACTGTTTTTTTTATTCATGAAAGGACTTTCCTTCCTGCATTATTCTATGTTCTGTTTGGTGGTTTTTTCCCTGACCAGCAGCTTTTAAATCCTGTTATACCGGCCTCAATTTTTCTTATGATGACAATAATGAGAATTATGGATGGCTATCATAAAACTGGTACAGCGTACAATTATTTTGATGCAGGACTGCTTATCAGTATTGGCAGTTTATTTTATGTGAACCTGATATGGTTCGGATTATTGGTAATAATAGGGATCGCATTGTTAAGAACAGGTGACCTGAAAGAAATTGTTATTTCAATTCTTGGACTCTTAACACCATACCTGATCACTTTTGGTCTTTATTATGTGGCCGGGAAAGATTTAAGGGTTCTGGTGAAGCTAATAGAGGATAATCTGTTCACCAGATCAACATTTTATCCTTTTCCAAGGTTAACAATCGTGGCTTTGCTCTATACGGGTTTATTAGTTCTTTTAAGCTTAATTCAACTTTTTAAGCATATGAATTCAAAAAAGATAAAGTCGCGTAAAACATTTTCACTTTTGATTTGGACTTCCTTAATCTCAATAATAGTTTATTTTGCAGTACGTTCAGTTTCAATTGAAATAGTCTGGATGGCAAGTATTCCTGTCAGTTATTTCCTGACTCACTATTTTGTATTTGTAAAAAAGAAACTGGTACCTGAGATTTTATTTACCCTGTTTTTTGTTTTTATTCTATTTATACAGATATGGTACCTGAAATGAAGTGATTATTTTATCATTGAGACTACTCCTACACCAGATCCCTGTTGTCCGTTTGTGAAATCATAACTGATCTGGTATATACCGCTCTTCTGGCATTCAAAATCAACGAAAGAAAATATCTTACCGGTTTTTTTGTCGAATGATGAAAGGATTAGTTTATTGGCGTCATCTTTAATGGTGAGAATCAGCTGACCTTTGGAATTCTCCGCATTGCACATTGTAAATCTGTATTTGGTATTTTTCCAGAGTGACATATTCGCCTTATATCTTAATTCATTCTGTGATGCGGCTTTACCGAGCTGTATCCTGAAATCTTTCAGGTATTTTGCACTGGCCCCTGCATTTATTGCGCATTTGCTTATGAGCGGGTCTGAGACCTGCCCGAATGATAGAAACCCAAATGACAATAAAATGGTCAGAGTTATAAATATTTTTTTCATACTAATTATTTGAAATTAGCCTGTCCCTGATATTCTTGGTAATTTCTACAACACCATTTAGTTGTTCTTTACTCATGGTGACAACACTTGTTTCGGTCTGTTTTATAGTCAAACCTCCATCTTTTTCCACACTGACAGGATCTCCCTGAGTGTACGTAATTCTAATATCACGATATTTATCTTTAATGTTCTGCATATCCTTGCAAAGACTAATGAACTCTGGATCGCGCTTGCAGTAAGGGCTTATGAGAAGCAGAAGATCGTTTAAAATTATTTTCTGTTCCCCGATCCTGTCACTAAGCCTTTTATCAGGAAATTGGCTCACAACCTGTGTCGCCAGATACTGGCCTTCGATCCAGACTCCAATTATCATAAGAGCTGAAAGTTGCCCCCGATCATTGCTCCGGAGATAAGAATCTATTTTATTATATGAATCGATTGAAATAAAAAGAAGAGAGTCAAGATTCGATCTGTTCTTTGATAATCTTTTTATTGATTCGAAATCAAAAAACTGACCAACTTTAATATCCTCGGCAATTTTCCTTATCGATGAGAGAACATCCAGTGAAGAACCGGTTTTTTCATACATGTTGAGGTAGCCGAGGTCGGCTCCCAGAATACCAAGTTTAAGAGCCTTATCAAAACTGGTACTCTGTCTGTTTGCATCGATTGATTCAGCAATGTAGTTTTGAGAGAAAGGAACCTGTAGCGTTTGCAGCAGATTTGCTATCTCAACCGGTGATGAAATGTTTTTTGATATATCAGCAATGGCCTCAGGACTTAATTTTTCAGCTTCTGAAACCGGTACTGAATCAGACTGTGGAAAAACGAACTCCGACGTTTTACTTTTTGAATTCCTGCACGAGAATCCAAAAAACACAATAATCAAAATTAAAAATACTCTTCCTTTCATTTAGGATGATGTATAAATTATAACAAAAATACAAAAAAAACTTATTAACAATCTATTAAATAATTATTTTCGGAATTTTAAATTTTCAAAAAACCTTACTGATTTACCAAGCAATTCAAAATAAAGAGCCAAATATAGAAACACCGAACCTAAAAGTACAATAGAAATATTGAATACGAAAGTATCAGTTTTCATACCAAAAATATATTTCGCCGGAGAATAAAAATGTGTTCGAAAATTAAGGAAACCTTTTTTGTATGGATCGAGATAAATAGGATCTGTATTTTGTACGAGAGAATTATTATAAACCAGAATTTTCTTGCGTTCGTAAGGTTTAGTAACTAATTCAAGAAGTTTATAATTATAATAAGCATCTTCAATTTTTTTCAGTTTCAAATCATTCATATTATAAAAAATATCCTTCCTGTCACTTGTCGTATTTGAAATTCTGCTGAATGTTTTATCCATTCTGTCGAGGTATTTTGTTAGCGAATCTGCGACTCCGGGATTGAATTCATAGGGTGTCAGATCAGATATATAATTGAATAAAGGTACATGAAAAATAGCAGCCATTTTTTCCAGTTCATTTTTTAGAAGCTGGAGTTTGGTGAACTTACGTATTGATTTCTTTATGAGAAGATCTTCATTGTTGCCAATGTTTTTGGGATTACTCCTGAACTCAAAAAGAGTAGTTTCAAGGGCATCACGCAATGCTTTAATCCTGTAGACCTTATTGAACTCGGCTTCACTTCTTTTCTTTTCCAGATCATAATATGTTTCACCTTCCTTTGTGAATTGAGTCTGGCTGTATTTGTTGTCCTTGAATTGCGACACAATAAGCGCTTCATAGGTCCACCGTGTAGGCATAAATTCAGCAATCAACGGCACTTTATCAACATTGCCTATTTCCCTGTTCAGCTTATCAAAGGAGAACATTGCTCCGCTGAGGACCATCATGGGTATTATCAGAAGAGGAATAACGATGTAGATAGTAATCGCTGAATTAAATGATGCTGATATATTAAGCCCGAGCATATTTGCGCAAAAGGCTGTTGTAAACAAGGCGAGCCAGTAATGGAAATACATTCCTTTTATACCCAGAATCGGGTTTGCAATCAAAACAAACAAAAGAGTTTGAATCGCCGAGATGAATATCAGAATTGCCACTTTGGATAGAAGATAACTGTTGCGGCTAAGATTCAGGAAATGCTCTCTTTTTAGAATTTTACGGTCCCTGAAAATCTCCTCAGCACTGATCGTCAAACCAAGGAAAAGAGCCACGATAAGGCTCATAAAAATGTAAATAGGTATATTTTCATTTTCCGAAAAAATGTAAATATTAGAATCCGGATCCGGAATATATCTGATAATAAAGGAAAGTACAAATCCCAGGATCGGCGCTTCGAGCAGAGTCAGCAGCACATATTGATTATTTGAAATTTTACTTTTAAGATCTCTTGCAAAATAAATCCGGAATTGGCTCATAAGGTCCGGTCTCTGGAGATTTTTATGTGGAGGCTCCTTAATTTCAGGCACTTCTTTATAAGGATGCCTGGATTTAAAAGTATTTGACCATTCATTTGGCTTGATTTTCCGTTTTTCAGTGTATTTACCAAATTCATCTACAACTTGTGTCTCAATAATATTAAAGATGGTTTCCGGATTCACATTTCCGCATGATGGGCATTCTCCCTGGTTTGAATTGATCTGGGCATCGAGTGTTTTAAAGTAAATTACGGAATCGACAGGATTACCAAAATATGCCATGCATCCGCCCTGGTCTAGAATAACAACTTTGTCAAACATTTTGAATATCTCTGATGATGGCTGATGAATGACTGTAAATATGAGTTTCCCTTTAAGCGTAAGATCACGTAAAAGGTCCATCAGGTTTTCAGAATCTCTGGAAGAGAGACCTGATGTAGGTTCATCAAGAAACAGGACCAATGGTTCCCTTATCATTTCCAACGCGATATTCAACCTCTTTCGCTGTCCTCCGCTAATTACTTTATTAAAGGGAGAGCCTACTTTTAATTCTCTCTTTTCCAGCAAACCCAGATTTGACAGAGTGTGATCAACAAGTTCTCCGATTTCCCCTCTTGTCTTATTTTTGAAACACTGACAAGCAGCATAGAAAAGATTCTCAAATACAGTCAGATCCTCAATAAGCAGGTCATCCTGCGGCACATATCCAAAAACACCCTCAAGTTCAACATTATCCTTTGCAATATCTAATCCGTTAATTTTAACGCTGCCAGCCGATGGTTTCAGGATTCCACTCATCAGGTTCATCAGAGTTGTTTTTCCCGATCCGCTCGCTCCCATTATTCCGATAAGCTTACCCTCCTCAACCGAAAAACTTACATTATCCACAGCCGCATGTCCTTCCCAGAAACGATAGGAAAGGTTTTTAACAGAGAATGAAATTTTATGGATAATTATGTCAGAAAGGAAACTTGAACTGATATCGCTATAGTATATGGAATGTCCCTGCTGTGATTTTATTGAGCCTCCTTTTGCAAAGGTATAGACTTGACCTGATCTTATAGGAAGACCATTAAGATACAACTGATCATCGGATATATACCTGATAAAATACAGGTCAACACTCGCAACTCTTATAATGATAATTCTGGTGTTATGGTAACCTGTCAGCATCCTTTTGCACAGTTCACACTTATCATCTCCGGGAGAAAGAACAAGTATTGCAGGATTATTCAGGTCCTCGGATTTATCATTTTTTACGAATTGCTCGATAGCAGCAAATTCCGCAGCAGATATTTTAAATACTTCAGCGACAGTATTTATAATATTCATTCTCTGAAGAGTAAACTGGCGGTCGGTATTTACAAGTTCATAAAGCCGCATTAGAACAACAACTTTCTGTTCCTGGTTAAGGGTGCGGTTAATCTTCTTGCATATACCGAAAATCTTTACAGAATCTTTTACGGAAGGAGCAGATGTCTCCTTCAACATTGATTTTTCCAGAACCGGGCCGGCATGCTCATCAAAAAGAGCAAGATATTCCTGAACGGCTTCCCTCGTAAGCTGTTTATTCAGAAATTCGGATACATACTCCCGTTCATTAATGAGTATCCCTCTGTCCTGCTTTACAATCAGGGCAAATAATTCCATTAATGCCTTTAGAATCTCTTCACTCATAAACTAGCCGTGAAATTCAGAAAATGGTCATGTTGTGTAAACATACTTAATATTAATTATTTAACCAAACAGGTTTAAATAGATTAACTAATGAGCTTACTGGGTTCGGTACCGGCGAGTCTCAACGGACCAATTTAAGAATGCAGACTAAAATCCGACTTTCATACGCATTCCCGTTGCAACATCATATTCTACCTTTCAGCTATCTGTTCTGACTGCTCTGCATATTATATTTTTATTTGGAAACGATCTGCTTTTACTTTGATCCTGATTAAGTACCTAACTTTAAAAATTAAAACAATGAAAAAGAAATTGAATTCAGGTTTTGCGGGATTACTCGTAAGCCTTATTATTATTATGCCTTCTGTGTCAAAAGGTCAAAGTGATAAGGCAGTTGTAAGAAAGTACTTACATGCATTGCCGAAAGTTGAGAGGAGTAAAACACTTCAGAAATATCAGATGACCGCAGTCTACATTAACCGCGACCTGTATGGGAATTTTACAGGAAAAACAAAGGTTTCAGGCGATTATACTAGCGGGTTACCGGGAGACAGCTCTATGTGGAATAATGTCTATATCTCAGCCTCAAACAACTTTTCAGATCCGTTCCCTGCCGGAACAAAACAGGATTATATGGAAAATTTCAGATATATACCCTCAGATAAGATGATGGAAGAGAAGTCATTCAAAAGTTTCCCTAAATCGGTTGAAAACATATTTGCACGAAACCTGATATGGGATATGATGTCGGCAGATATCTTTGCATGGAATTATTATGACTCATTGAAACTGAATGTGCCTTATATTATTCCAGATATGAAAGGTGAGTTTAATATGGCAGATATTGGAAATTATTCGCACAATAAAGTAGTAATATGCTGGAAGGGGATATCGGAATTAAATGGCCAGTTATGCGCTTTAATCGAATTTAATGCTATTGATAATAAGCTTGAACTTAGCATGGACATGATCAAAACGAAAGGAACTGAACAATACTGGGGATCTGTTCTGGTATCAACCAAAACCATGAATATTGAACACGCAGACATGTACAGCGGAACGATACAAGAGGTTGAAGTTAAAGGGATGAAAGACAAAATTCTTGTGAAAACCATAAGAGAACTGGAGATAAGGAAAATTCAATAAGGAACCATTTAATTTGAAGTTATGAAAACAAGAGGAATAAAAGATTTGTATTTGCCTAAAAGTATTTCAATCCACGTAAAGTACTTGCTTATTTGTGCAGCATTTACTCCACTCTGGGGGGTGTTTATTAACGAACATAGTAATATTTTTCTAATCGGTACATTTTCGATGATGCTTGCAGATTTGGAGATTATTCGGTTGCTTACAAACAAAATGTCTAAACTTAGTGAAAAACATACTCAAAAATTTGAAGATATACATACCAGAAAAGAAGTAACCCTGACTTATGTTTCCGTATTTGTATTGTTTTTAGTTGTCGTTTTGGCAATATGTACTTTAGTTTTTGTTTTATTTTTGATTGTGTATCACTTAATAGAAGGTTGGGGATTCCCGAATTTATTTAGGATTTCTAATGAAATGAAGGGTGTAATAAAGGTTACTTCCATTGCCCTTTTATGCAGCACGCCTCTCTTTCTATATGGGAAGTGGCAGGATGCTATGAAAAGAGGATATGAACTTAGAGAGCAGAATTTGATTTTCCAGAATGAGACTTTGAAAAATCAGGTCAACCCTCACTTTCTTTTTAACAGTTTAAACACGCTTTCATCGCTGGTTATTTCTGAAGCAAAGGATGCCGGTCTTTTTGTTGATAAGTTATCCCAGATTTATCGCTATATTCTTGAAAATAGCTCAAAAATAAAAGTTCCTCTCAAAGACGAATTGGCATTTATCGAGGGTTATTTTTATTTACATGAGATAAGAAGCAAAGGTAAAATACTTTTTACCATAGATATAAAAGACGATAATAAATATGAAATTTTGCCTGTATCTTTACAATCATTAATTGAGAATGCTATAAAACACAATATGGCAACTCTCGAAAAACCCTTGAAAATAACTATTTACATCGAGGGACAGAATATTGTGGTAAGAAATAACTTACAAAATATGGCCACACAGGTGGTTTCAACAAAAATAGGGCTAAAAAATCTTAGCGAACGGGTAAGGTTAATAACCGGGAATGAAATTATTATTGAAGAAACAGAAAGTGATTTCATTGTAAAAGTCCCTTTATTCTTATGAATGTACTAATAGTTGAAAATGAAAAACCGGCTGCAGACCGGCTTATTAGGATTTTGAATAATCTTGATAAAGCTATTACAATAACAGGTATAGCTGAAAGTGTCGAGGATACAATTAACCGTTTACAGGAAAGTCCGAAACCTGATCTGATCCTTATGGATATTCAACTCGATGACGGGTTGTGTTTTGAAATTTTCGAAACAACCAAAGTAGATATTCCTGTAATATTTACAACAGCTTACGATGAATATATGCTCAAAGCTTTCAAAGTGAATAGTATTGACTATCTGCTGAAACCAATCGATGAAGGGTTGCTTAAATCGGCTCTGGCTAAATTTAAAAAGCTTTATACTGACAATGATCCATTTAAAAATGACTTTAAGAAACTCCTTTTTGAATTAAGGAATCAATATAAATCAAGGTTTCTTATTAAAATAGGCGAAAAATACAAATCGATACCAGCCGGCGAGATCAGCCATTTTTACATAAACGAACGGAATGTCTTTCTGAGTGATAATCAAGGGAAAGACTATGGGGTTGATTATTCCCTTGAACAATTGCAGACTATCCTTGATCCGCAGAAATTCTTCAGAATTAATCGCGAGTGCATTGTCAAGATAGATGCTATTGCTTTAATGTACAGTTACTCTTCAAGCAGGTTACAGCTTACTCTGAAGAATAGGGAAAAAAGTGAATTGTTTGTTGTAAGCCGTGATAAAGTAACAGAATTTAAAAGATGGATAGATAAATAGAGTTAGTGGAGTTGAGAATTATGTTGCTTACCTGCTAAAGAACTTTCCAAATGGAATAATGATTAAACCTGTTGAAAATCATTCAAATGTCATCAAAATACTAAGATAAATAAATAAAAAAACCCGGATTTTACATTCCGGGTCTTTAATCATATTATTTGCAGATCATTTTTTGTTAAGGATAAAGTCCTGAACTGTCCTGTTTCCCGCTACTACTTTTATTCCTGAATATCCAATTGTATCATAATTCTCCTTTGTTGCGTATATTGAATATGTACCCGAAGGTAAACCTATAAATGCGTAGTGCCCAAGCGTATCTGAGAAGGCTGTGGCAAGTGTGGTATCTTGTTTAACCCATACTTTAGCATTTGCAATAACCACCTTGGAGGTATCTTTCACAAAACCTTCAATCCTGCCTGCCGTTGAGTTATTAGTTGCTCTTATGCATGGTTTGAAAATAAATCCGTTAACACCTGCAGAATGATCCATGTTGGCCCTCATTACAAAGGATCTGGAAAGATCAAAATCTAAAACCAATTCTGCAGATAAGCCTCCTTCAACATTCAGAGCCTGGCTGATGAATATTTTTATACCGGTCTGTTGTCCACTGGGTACTTTAACTTTATATTCTATGGATTGATCTTTGATTTTCAGGCTGGCCTTATCCACATACAGACGTATCTGATCATACTTACCCTGAGGAATCTCCAGGTTCAAAAGTTCAGCTGTAATTCCATTTCTCAGTTTCAAAAGGTCTAGAGTTACTGAATCCTGAGAAAGAATAATGTAAGGATTTCCATCATTTGAGCCTGCTTTTCTGATTTCGACTTTTGTTATTGTGATAGTTGCAGATTCTACAAAACTTATGTTGAACGGATCATCAGTGATTTTCACTGAAAGTCTACCGGAGCCATTAGTGCTTTTAGTGCAACCTGATATAAGAATTGCAGTCGCAAATACTATAAACAATAGTTTTTTCATACGATTTTATTTTAGATGATTATTATATTCCTGATCAAATATAGGTCCCCGAATATGAAAGTTTCATGAATTTTCAGAGAAAGTAAAGGAAAATGTGGTGCCTTCTGAAATTATTGAATCTACGGTAATTATAATTCCATGAAAATCGGCGATCGATTTGGATATAGCCAGTCCTATGCCGGTGCCATTCCCATTGTTATCAATCCTGGTCCTGAAGCGTGAAAATAGTGTATCCATCTGAGTTTTAGTCATTCCTATTCCTGTATCTGAGATAGTTACAACATATTTTTTATTAAGAATGGCACTTTTTACAAAAACTTTCCCTTTTGGTGGTGTGTTTTTCAGAGCATTATTTACCACATTATAAAACATTGAAAAGATTAATGCCCGGTTGGCATTATCTAAATAAAAATCTCTGGTCACTATTTCATTAAATAATATTTCTGCATCTTCAGCTATTGGGCTTAATTCGCTGATAATTTCATGTAAAACTTCACTTATCGAAAAATATTCATCCTTTAGATACTGCCGGCTCTCAATTCTTGCAATCAGGAGTAATGAGTCTACAAGACTTTGAAGACGATATAGTGTTTTAAGTGATTCTTCTATTTTGGCAGAAATCTCCTCATCAATATCCTTTTGAATCAGAATGTTTTCGAGCTTACTTCTTATGACTGAAATCGGTGTCAGCAGTTCGTGGGATATATTTACAGTTATTTCCTTCTCTTTCTGGAAAAGCTGGTTGATATTTCCTATGAGTTCTCTCAGAGCATTATCGAGGTGGTGAAAATCAGACGTTGTAGTCTTTAGTGGAGTGTAATCATAAATTGACGGATTGGATATTCCTTTGAGTCTGTGTGTAATTATATCAAGAGGTCGCAATAAAAATCGGGTATATTGAAGATCAGTCAAAAATGTAATAAGGATTATGAAGATTAAGAATACCAGCATTACTTTCTTTATGTTTTTTTGAGTATGAAGAATGCTGGACAGGCTTTTGCCAACCTCAAGCAGATATGTATTTTCATCAATCTTAAAAGAATAATTAAGAACACGGTAAGCAATATTTTCACCCTCGATCGACCTTTGTGAAATATCTATATAATTAGCATCTTCTTTCAGATCAATCCTCTCCAGGCTTATAAATTCCTCTTTAAGGATGTTATAGCTTCCGAAGGCATTAGCAGTATCAGAAGTCATAAATGGTTCTATCCCAACTTTTGATATGAGTGCAATTATCTGTTCCCTCTGTCGGATAAGTTCATTATCGACCTGAAGCAAGTTGATCCTTTCAATCAGATAGGGCATTATTAAAAGGAACAATAGAGTAAAAGCCAACTTTGAAAGCAGATTGAATAAAGCTAGTTTTAATCTGAGTTTAGTCATTTCAAAAACTTATTTTTCTAAACTTATCATGTACCCAATGCCCCTAACTGTCTCGAGCCAGGGTGTTGGAGCATGTTCATTAAGTTTCTTTCTTATATTTTTAATATGAACATCGATAAAATTGCTATCATACTGGTCGTTGAGAATATTTCCCCAGATATGTTCATAGAGCTGATTTCGCGTGAGTACTTTATTCCTGTTGACAATCAGGTACAGGAGTAATTCGTACTCTTTTTTGGTGATCATCACCTCTTTCCCCTTACATGAAATCTTTCTCGACATTAATTCTATTACAAAATCCCCTATATTCAGATTCTGATTTAAAATTTTGAATTTCCTTCTGGCGACTGCCTGGATGCGTGAATATAGTTCCATTAACGAAAATGGTTTGGCAAGATAGTCATCAGCTCCCAGATCCAATCCTCTTATTTTATCTTCCACTGCACCACGCGCTGTGATAATAATAAATGCCGCATCGCTGCCCTGACTTCTTGCCTCCTTTATCAGGTCCAGACCATCATAATCAGGTAAACCAAGGTCGAGCAAGATAAAATCATACAGGTTTACCTCGATTTTTTCAGAAGCATCTAACCCTGTTAGAGCAAGTTCACAAAGAAAACCTTCTGCTTTCAGAAATAAAGCAATTTCAACTGCCAGGCTTCTTTCGTCTTCGACTATAAGCACATTCATAGGGACCCATTAAAAAATTTTGAAATTAATATTCATAAAGAAAGTGAAGCCTTCCGGTGCGGAGTAATCAGTATTTTTATAAGCCGGAAAAATATAGCTTGGTTCAGCCTCAATACTGAAGTTGCCATAACTGAAAGTAACCGGTAATGAAAACTCAAAATCCATAAGTCCAAATTTATAAGAAAAAGATTCGGTTGTACTATTAGGATTTTTTTTAAAGTGCCTGAAGGGTGGTGATGATCCGAACTTAGTGACACCGGTTATAGTTGTAATTTTAACAAGTTCCCCAAACAGAGTATTTATGTAAGGGTCGAAAGATATTTGCCCTTTGCCTTTGAAAAACTCAGGAGTCTCGAAATATCTTGAATTTCTTATCTGTATATAGCCCCGGTTCTGATCTGAAATTAAATCTCCAAATGACACTTTAGTGTAAATTAGTTTCCAGTCAAATCCTGTAGTCAGATTAATGAATGCGAAATCACTGAAAAGTATCTCTCTGAGCGAGGACGGCGTCTTGTAGCCTGAAACACTTGAGGAAATATCAAACCATGAATTAAAAACGTGGTTATAATTCAGGGAAAGAGTGTAAAATGCGACAAAAGGATTTACTTCCGTGATATGCGATGCTGATACAGAAGCATAAAAACAGTTTTTATAGCCATAGGTTAAGGCCGTGGTATAAAAGGGGTGATCATGCGAGATTGTAGATCCGAGGAAAATCATATTGCTGCCCGATCCGACTCCTGCATACAAGGAGTGTATGGACAAAGACGAATCAGCATTAGTTGCATGATCCTTATTCGTTTGAGGTGATGTATCAGACTGGCCAAAAGCTCTGATATGCAAACCCAACATCAGCAATGCAAATATAAATAAACGAGTATATTTACCAAAAAAGATCATCCTCATTAATAGCGGTTTATCCGTGTCCAGGTCGTACTGCTCCTGCAGGTTTCCCTATTCCGTTTGGAATACGTGATCCGGTTGGTCTGACTATATTAGGTGGACGTGCACCTCTTGCCCTGCTCATATCAGGTCGTGCAGCTTTTACCTTTTTTACCGATTGGGATTCAGTATTATTATGGACCTTCTCTGTCTGCTTATTATTCAATTCTTTTGAATTCTGCTCAGAGTTATCGGCTGATTCTGTTTTTTTCACCTTTGTATTAAGAGTATCTTTCTGAACGGATTGGGTTTGACTAAAAGATGTATATCCTGCAAAAAGAAACAGTACAATAACAAGAAAAATTTTAACTGATTTATTCATGGTATAATTATATCTATTTACCAGAAAACATCATTAACAATAGCAATATAATATCAGCTATTCCTTTTCTAATTGAATAGAAACTAAAAGTAAGACCAAAGGTATGGAATAAATATGAAGAACAGATGAAAAGAAAAAATACAAATGATCAATAACGGTCCAGCCACCTGAATCTTCTTGCACTATCGCCAAATTTCCAGGCTAAGTTTATCTCATGAGTCCCATAGGTAATCCTCTGTATATCATTAAGTGTAAAATCAAGAGCGTAACCTATGAAAAGATTTAAATACTTTACGCCAACATTTGCGATTATTGCGCCACTCGACCGGTATGTTAACCCGGTCCAGAAGGATTGACCAAATCCAAAATTTAATCCGATATCTGCCTGAGGTTTAAGCTGTTCGGATATTCTCATTAATGCAGAGGGCCGAATTTCAAAATCTGAACCATATATAAAACTATATGAACCAAATAAATAATAGGTTCTGCTAACAGTAAAATTTGAGTAATCAGGATTACCTATTTTTGCAACCGCACCCAGTAACTGGTCAGCTGAAAAACCTAAATTATAGTGTCTGTTAAGAAGGTAAGCACCAAATGAAGCATCAGGAATAAATACACCACGCTGAAGACTAGAGTTTAGCAAAGGATCATTCGGATCTTCAAATGACACCTCTTTTTCATTTATCCTGAAATAATAACCTGTAAAAGAAAGGCCCAGCGAAAGTTGAGTCTCTTTTTGCACCCACATATGATATGAATATGCAATCTGGAATCCGTTCCGTTGAATGAGTCCGCTATAGAAACTGAAAATTGATACCCCCAAACCTACTTTTGCATCAGTTTTTGGCCGGTAAATATTTTTTCCGGATTTTGTTGGTATCACAGCATATGATCGTTTCAGAAACCTGGTCTGTATACTGAGGGAATAAGTCTGGGGAGCTCTGGAAAGGCCAAGCCATTGTTCACGCACAGCCAGGTTTATACTTGTATAGCCATCACTTCCGGCAACTGCAGGATTGATCATAAATTTGTTATACAGATATTGACTGTATAAGGGCATTTGCTGAGCAAATGATACCTGTTCTATGACCACAAAAAATAAAATATACACCACCTTTTTCATAACCTCCTGAATATCTATTCCTATCTTATTATTGTTACACTGCCACCAACCGGCGTTGATCCATTATGCAAATCAATTACATAAAAGTACGAGTCAATCGGCAGCTTTGCACTATTACTTCTGCCATCCCATGGACGGGGATAGCCTTGTTCAGATTTCCATACCAGTTCGCCCCAGTTATTAAATATCTTAATCTCAACATGGGGATACAGATCAATATTACCAATATTCCAGACATCATTAATAAGGTCACCATTAGGTGAAATAGCATTTGGTATAATCAAGCACGATTTAATTTTTACGGATTACACTACTAATACTGTTCTTGGCAAAATAACTGTGATTTCCGGCGTGGCCACTCTGACAAATCCTGTACTGGCAGCAGGTTACCATGAGATTATAGCCTATTATGGAGGTGACAGCAAATTCATGGGAAGTGCAGATGCCATTAAACAGGCCATTGGCCCGGTACCAAGAGCGTTGGATAATACTGAGACATCTGTTGATAATCTGGTTCAGTCCGAAAATACTGCTCCGATTCTGAAATCTGAATTCAGCGTCAAAGCCTATCCGAACCCGTTCACAGATCATATCTATTTCGATCTTCAATTACCAACGGATTCCAGAGTACGGTTAGAGATCTATAACATCAACGGAGTCAAATTAGCTACACTTTACAATGAAAGTGCAATGGCTTACCAACGTTATCAGTTCGAGTATAGTCCAGTGAATGTCAGCAGCGGTACATTGTTTTACCGTCTGATAATCGATGATAAGATAGCATTTACCGGTAAGTTGATTCATAAATAACCTTTTTATTGGAAAACTGCCCTTCCGGAATAAGGGAGGGCGGTTTTTTTAAATCAGAAATTAGAAAACAGTAATTAGAAATTAGAAATCAGGATAGTCATATTATAAATAAAGAATCCCATGAGACGAAAACATTTTGCATATTTGACCGGTGTGGTTTTAATCCTGGTATGGTCATGCGGCCATACAAATAGTAAAAAGGATGTGAGGGATGCAGAAAACAGGATACTGCAACAGGAAGACGGAATTGTTTCATTGAATCTCGATAAGGCAGGATATTATTGCGATCTGGTAAATCCTTCAAACAATACCGCCGACTGGAATATTGTCATTTCCAAACCTGGTCGTTTTAAGGTCTGGCTTTCAAGCTCAACCAGAGATACTTCGAATCTTAACTATCTGAACTCAGTGAAAATAAGTTTCCTGGATAATCAGCTTGAAGCGAGCCCCGTCTGCGATAAAATCGTACGAAATTCGAGTGAGGTTCATTATCCTTATTACAGGGCAGACTCCTATATGGGATCTGTTTATGTTTCAGAGCCGGGGGGATATAATATCCAGGTAATCAGTGATAAAGTCACAGAGAAGAATACCGGAGCCCAAAACACTTCACTGGCGGATGACACAAAACTAATGTCTGTAATACTGACTCCGGTAAAACAATAACTTTTTCTGAGATCAGGTTTTGTGTATAAATGAAAGTTTGAGGGCATATTTAACATTGTTCATCTGAATTATAAAGGATATTTGTTTTAAAGGTGGTCCGTTGCTTAAAAAGCATATTTCACTAAAGGGAATTAAGTACTAACATGACCATCTTTGAAGTGGTCTTTATATTGCTGAATTTACATAAATTTTATCCAAATTAATATTCATTAACACCTGGTCACTAACTGATACTTATACGATTACTGGTCCTCAATCTAATGTTTATATGATAGCTCATGCAGTGGTTTGCGGATTTTAGAAGATAATTATCAAATTAATAATAGAAATAAAGGGGGTGCCAGGAGATACTATATACTGAAACCCCCTTCCTTTTTACACGACTCTTTGTCATTCTGATCGAAGAAGATGTTGCAAAGGTAGCCTCTTTTGCTATTACTGAAGGTATTTTTTTGCCTGGATTCTGCTAAATCACCTTTACAATTAACTCATCAGGGTTCCATTAATACTTCCATGCCATAATCATATATTATTTTTTCTCTTCCCCTGTAGCCCGGAATGATTTTCTTAATTATCTTAATTAGTTTATTAAATCCTGTTCCCGGAGTGATGAAATTACCTTAATTTTACAAATATGAAAAAGGTATTATTTCTTCTGGCTTTTATCGTGACTGTTGGATGTAACCGTGAAGTTTGTCCTTCATACAGGGATTCTGCAAATAATGTCCGATCTACAATCTTTCAATCAGGTTCCATTCGTGCTGATGGCATCCATCGTGTTTACAGAGATTCCCCACATAAGAGGTGAGAATATTTCAGGTCCCGTAGTGTGCCGTACGCTCTTTTGAACACGGATTTACATGGAGTTATATGGTTTTCAACCGACGTATATTAATCACCTGTTAAGATCTGTTTAACCGTATAAATCCATTTACCAATCAAAATACTACGGTTTTCTTTGGTAGCCCATAGAATAATGACCAATTTTGTCAATAAACCTATCTTAAAAGTTGAGCGGTTTCTTTTTGGTACAGAATTCTCAACAGTAGTATTCAGAAAAAATGAAGATACTAATTTGTGAGGACAATAAGCTGGCAATGAAGACTCTTGTCTATGTTCTGGAAAAGGAGGGGTTTGAAACAGATAAAGCAGAAGATGGGAACATAGCAATAAGTCTTATGCAAAAGAATATTTATGACTTGATCCTGATGGATATACATCTTCCGTTTCGCAGCGGCATGGAACTGGTTAAATATCTCAGGTCGGATCTTAAATTGGATACTCCGGTGCTGGTTCTGTCTGCTTTCAGTGATCCTCAGATGAAGCGACAGGCCGGGGAGTTGGGAATTAGTGGCTATTTTGTCAAGCCTCTTAAACTAACCGATCTTATTGAACAGATCAGGATTCATATTCAAAAGTAACATATGAGCAGATATCTGGTTATTTATATCTTATTGGTTGCCGGGCTTTTAAATACGATCCAGGTACGTTCACAGAATACTACCGATCCGGAATCTGAATATCTGCGTATTAGAGCAGTTGCATTTAATGGCGATTATTCCTCTGCGGCTGCAGCGGCCCGTAAACTTGTCAAAGTCTTTCCTGCTTATGGCGATGCACGTATTCTTCTTGGGCGCATCTTGGCATGACAAAAAGATTATATTAATGCCGCAGCTGTTATTGACACTTTACTTTTAACCGAACCTCATAATGAAGATGCACTTTCCGCCAGGAGAGATATAACCCTATGGTCAAAGGTAAGCTCACCTGTTTCAACTGATATCAGGGCAGGTTATTTTTTCGATACTTTTAAAGAACCGTATTTAAGGTACTGGCAGGTCTTTACTGCCGGAGCAGGGCATAAGTTTAAATGGGGACCGGCGTCCGCAGGTATAAATGCCGGTAATATAATAATCGGGAACCCGTCACCCGTTAATGCAACAGAGCTTCAGTTTGAACTTGATGCCTATCCTCACCTGACAAATAAGAATTATGCATATCTGTCATATGCGTATAGTCCGGGCACGTATTTCCTTCAACACCGGGCAGCGGTCGAAGTATGGCAGGTTTTACCTGCCAGCTGGGCTGTGTCTGCAGGTTTGAATTATTATTATTTCGATAGGAATATTTTCATTGCAATGACATCGGTTGAAAAATACTCAGGCAAATTCTGGTTCTCACTAAAAGGTTATGTTTATTTTAAGGATGAAGGACCGACTACTTCATTCTATCTGAATGCCAGAAGATATTTCAACGATAATGATTATCTGCAGGTTACACTTGGAACCGGAACGGCTCCTGATGAACCGTTTGATATTAAGGAAACTCTGATGCGTCTTAGTGCAAACAGCATTCGCCTGGCGTACAATGTTTCCGTTACTTCCAAACTGGTTATGCGGCTGAATGCAGGATATTCAAGGGAGGAATATGAAGCAACAATCTGGCGAAACAGGTTTGAAGGCGGAGTAAATTTCATTTATGCTATTAAAATGAAATAACAAGGTACACTTTGTTGTTAATATTATACCTTCTATCAGCTAATGTGGTTTTGGCAAACCCATCAACTGTTAATCCCGTGGTGGTAGTGAAGAAAAATGCAGGAATTTCTTTAAAGGATGATTTTTTAAAAGTAGTTTCAAAAGGTTTTGTTACATCTTCGAAAGACGCTTACCCGATTCAACTGGGCGTATTCAGATTGAAACTAAATGCTGAGGCTCTTTATAATGAAGTTAAATCAAAATCCGGTGTTGATGCCAAAATAATAGAGGAAGATGGTTACTACAAAGTGCGGATAGCCCGGCTGCCTGATCAGAAAGAAACTACCAATTCCGGCACTAAAGCTGACAATAGCGGGGTGCATGTAAAATCTCCTGATTCCACCATGAATTACGAGAGTCATATGATGATGAAATCTTCTGATTCCACAGGTAATAAAAATTTAATACCCTCTGTTACTCCAGGTATTTTTGAGCCAACAACTTTCCTTACCTATACCATGGGGGCAACTGAAAAAGCTGCAACTGAGGTTCGCAATTTCTTTTTAATTAAAGGGGATAGTCCGTGATTAAAAAGAATAAATTATTTCGGGGAATCCCTGTTATTTATAAATGCATTGATTGCAGCTATTGTGGTTTCCATTTCTACAATGATAATTTTGCTGATAATCATTCTTCTGAACAGAAGAAGGATGGAAAAAGAAGAGTCTCTGCATCAGTATCTGCTGGAGAAATATCAATCTCTGATCCTTGACTATCTGTTTGGTAATGCAAATCCTGATGAATTCCGCTCAATTGCATCGGATACCTACCGGCGTCAGGTCCTTATAGATCAGATGATAGATGTAAGTACCAATCTGAAAGGAGACGAAGGAAAGAAGCTTCTGAGTCTTTATAAACATCTTGGTCTCGACAGGGATTCAATTGCCAGAGCTTATGATCGCCGCTGGCATAAGAAAATAAAAGGATTCCGCGAGTTGGCATTTATGAATATTAAAGAAGCAAATGATGCTATGTATAAAGCCCTTAATTCGTCGAATGAAATACTCAGGATGGAAGCTCAGATTGCATTGGTCAGACTCAATGATGATGATCCTTTCGGGTTTCTGTCGCATTTCACCAGTCCTTTCTCATTATGGGAGCAGATAACCCTTCATGACCTTATCATTCAACATAATATTCCTCTACCATCATTTCAAAAATGGCTCACTTCAGCCAATCCCACTGTGATAATGTTTGCCCTCAGGATGATCAGGGAATTTAAACAGAAGGAATCTGAAGTCAGAGTGCAGCAGACACTTATGCATCCGGAACCTTCCGTCAGACAACTTGCTGTGCAGGTAGCCGGGGATCTTGATATGCGTTCGACATTAGAGACAATGAAGAGTATGTATAAAAATCAGGAATACAATATTTGCCTCGAAATTATCAGATCGATGGGCAAGATGCCCGATATAAATATGATGGGGTTCCTGAAACTGGTGATCGATAAGGAAGACGATGTACAATTACAGATCCAGGCGACTAAAGCAATAGAAAATATTGGAGAAGAAGGAGTTAAAGAACTTGTTAAACTAATGAAATCGGGATATAAAAACTACAATATTATTATAAGGCATGTCCTTGACCATAGAATATTTTAAAATACGATGGGATTTATTTTTGCAAATATTATTTTTATACTCACACTGATCCTCTTTGGATCATATCTTTTACTGGGTATCTTCTCGGCGGTGGCGCTTCGCAAGTACCTGAGGAAAAACAGCTATGTTAACTATAATTCTCTGGTATCATCACCGTTAAGTCCTAAAATTTCAATTATAGCTCCGGCTTTTAATGAGAGTAAAACTATTATTGATAATGTTCGTACGCTTCTATCGCTCTATTATAATAATTTTGAGGTTATTCTGGTGAATGATGGTTCAACCGACAATACTTTTGAAAAGATAGAGGAAGTATATGAGCTGACAAAGGTTAATTATTATTTCGATTATCATATACCATGTGAAAGAATCAGGGGGGTATATAAATCAAAAAATCCATCTTATAACAGGTTGACTGTAATAGATAAAAATAATGGAGGCAAAGCTGATTCCCTCAATGCAGGAATAAATATTTGCCAGAGCACTCTTTTTGTTTCAATTGATGCCGATTCGATCATCGAAGCTGACGCAATACTTAAACTGGTAAAACCTTTTCTGGAAGAAAAAGAGCGGAAGGTTATCGGAGCCGGTGGAGTAATAAGAATTGTTAATTCGTGTGATGTGGAAGGCGGTCATATCCGTGAAATACATCTTCCCGGCCAGATACTGCCCCGTCTTCAGGTACTAGAGTATACACGCGCTTTTCTTCTTGGAAGAATGGCATGGAGTCAGCTTGATGGATTGATGCTTATCTCCGGAGCGATGGGTATCTTTGATCGTGATACGGTTATAAAAGCCGGCGGCTACAGCATAACAACAGTGGGAGAAGATATGGAACTGGTTCTCCGGATGAGACGGCGCATGGCTGAAGAAGGAGTTAAGTACGAAGTGACATATATACCCGATCCTCTCTGCTGGACACAGGTACCTTCTGACCTGAAATCATTGAGAAAGCAACGTACGCGGTGGACCCGCGGTCTTGTGGAATCTCTGAAAACACATCGTAAAATATTTTTTAACAGAACTTATGGCCGTTTAGGTCTTCTTGGGTATCCATACTGGTTTTTCTTTGAATGGCTGGCACCGCTGATTGCTTTTTCAGGTTTTGTTTATACTATTTATCTTGTTATAATAAACTCTATTAACTGGCCGTTTTACCTGCTCCTTTTCCTTTTTGTTTACACCTTTGCGGTATCTCTTTCGATTTGGGCAATACTTTTTGAAGAGATAACTTTTCATAAGTACAAGAAAAAAAGAGATGTACTGAAACTAATATCGGCTGCACTTTTAGAGCCCTTCTTTTATCCGATGCATAACTATTTTGCAATCATTGGGAATTTTGAAGCACTCAGAGGCAAAAAAGGTTGGGGTACAGCAAAAAGGACTGGTTTTGCAAAGAAAAAGAAACCGGCCTATCAGCCCTCGGTACGTCAGTTGGCAAAACCGGGAAACCCCGGCAGTTCAGACTCGATCACCTGAAGTGATTTTTTCTTTCTTTCAGTAGTTGCCGGTACAACCAGCCAGGGCAACCAGCTATACCTGCTGGTGGAAGAAGTAACTTCACCTTATAATATACAGAAAGAGCAATCCCATCTGATAAATTTGACTGTATATCAAATGTATAGCCACCATCGTAAGAGACAGCACCATCAATTACTTTAATTTGTGTGGGATCCCAGAAATAAAGCATGGTCCAGGGCATCCTCACTTTTATTTTATTACCATACCAGGCTATTACGGCGCGCTGTCCCGGGGTGAAATCAGCCGCATTTTCCATAGGAAGTCTTCCAATATAAGATTTAGTAAGTTCTAACCCGTCGTTGTACCATTGCATCTCATTCCATGGTGCCCCGTCAGTTACAGTACTTCGATACTTCTGTATTGCAGGATCAGTAAGGTTGAACCTGGGAGTAAGACCATTCAAATCATAAGCTTGTGTAACTTGGTGGAAAGCTGTATCACTGCCAAAAGCCATAGTTAAAAGGAACTCTGATCTGTTGTTGAGATGTTTTCCGTTTGGAAGCTGCGATTCACCGGTACTGCTCCGGTACGTATCAAATGCAATCATCATAGTATCCCCGGGGATTATGTCTCCTGAGGATTCTATATTGAGATATAAATAGCCGTTATCATTTGTAACCTCAATATTGCCTACTGGTCCTGAAGGATTATCAGTCTGGTAAGAAATAAAGGGATCCATCTCATTCTGGTCGAAAGCGACCATTCCAAAGTTTTGTTCAGGAGATGTTAAATTATGCCATAGTTGTCTTGTCGGAATGAAAGCATTTCCTGAAAAGAAACCGTACGCCTCAAGATATGAGACTATCCAGGTGGGCTTAAACCATTCATCCATCCATGCGAACATGAATCCCCCGGCACATCCGGCTTCAATAATATTATGCATCATTCGAATATCTTTTTCACCCTGCTGTTGCTCGGAATAACCTCCGTGATTCATATTACTGAATGACTGGTGAGCGCTGCCCCAGCTTGAAGGCACTCCAAATTCACCTACTATAAGTGGAATATCGGAATAATGATTTTTCAGATCGGTTAAATAACCAAGGTAACTATCAGGTCCCTGCTCGTCATTGAATGACTGATATGATGGTTGCTGACTGATAAAATTAGGGTAATACGGGTAGGCGTGATAGCAGGCGAACAAACCGGCCTGAAGGTTTTTTCCACTTATTTTTTCAATATCAAATGACGCTTTATCTTCATCTGAATATATCTCTGTCGGATGGCTCAGAGGGTCCAGTGTAGGCCAGCTTGAAATACTTACGGGTCGTCTTATTGAATAATTCTGCGCCTCAAATGATACTGTCTCATCAAGCATATTTGTGACAAATACCTCGGTTGCGGAAGCTCCGGTAATGCTGAACTGATTACCTGCAAAAGAGTTCATTGTCTGATGAAAAGTATTTGTGGAGTCAACTTCCTGTGGGCTGATTTCCCTGGCAAGTATATAGCCAGCGGTCCATCTGGAAACATCTGTAATGTATTTTCCATAAGCTTTCCCGTATCTGAAAGCAATATCATTGTTGCCGTGAATGCAATTGATTACATCATGTATCTCATTAGTAAAGGATGGAATGCGATTTATCAGATCGTATGAAGCAGGATTATGAGGATCATCCACTTCCTCGAGCCAGATACCCTGAAATAGAAGAAGCGGATTATCCGGATTACGCTGATTATATTCGGCAAGTTTCTCATAAAAAACCGGTGGATGCAGGGTATAAACCCTGATGCAATTGAATCCGGCCTGTGCCATCATTTTGATCCATTTTTCGTACATATCAGGAGTAATGGCGTAAGCAATTTCACCGGGGAAATAGCCGGGAGGTGATGACCCCAGGTTAATACCCTTCAGAATCAGAGATCTGTAATCCGTACCTTTGTACATTGCTACATGGTCGCCTGATGTTTTGAAGGGCAGAGCCTGCTTCTCCGTAAGTTCAAAATTGATGGTCGTATCGCGGCCAATTGTTATATCTGTCAGTCTGATTGGATAGTAATCCTGGCATGTAACAGCTGTAATGACCTGAATCCGGATACTACCCGATACATCTGGTGCAACATGTGGTAATATTACAGGTTCAAGCGATGTGCCTGCCGAGAATGTAGAAAACCCGGTTACTTTTATAAGTTTTCCGGACTTATATGTTCCTTTGAAGGCGATCGTATAGATATAGAAGCCGGACCGTTGTGGTGAACCATTCTGATTGCAGCCATCCCAGATTATCCGATAGCTCCCTGCAACAACGCCATTGAAAAATATATCTTTTATTTTCTGCCCCGATAAGTTGTAGATTGTTAAACGGACATCACCGGAACTGTTGATGATAAATGGGATATTTACTGAATTTGAGAAGGGGTTGGGAAATGGAATACCTGTCTTGATCAACCCGGAGCTATTATCATAAATACCTGAAATCCTTAAGGAATAACTACCATCTGATCTTGTAAAGGCAGAAATTCTATTGTACCTGCAGCCAATGAGACTTTTGCATTGGCGACAACACCGCCCTTTGCATCTGTTACTTTTCCTGTTACATTATAATCTCTGGCAGAAGTATTCACTAAAGCCAATAAGAAAAGACACGCTGATAAAAAAAGTATTTTCAAGTGTGATTTAAGATCAGGCATCATATTCTCTAAGAAAATAATGTTTCAATTAACTATCAAATGTAGCAAAAAATTGAAGTCAAATAAACCTGACTTTGGCTAAGAAAAGACTTTTCAGACTTTCTAAAATAGTATTTCTATTATAAAAGGCTCATAATTATGCCTTTGTGAATAAATTTTATCCTTCCAAACCTGCCGTTTGTCAAAATAGTAACTCTCTGACTTTTAAACATAACACTACTCTATTATTCTGATGTTTAACACATTATAGTATGATTTGATTTGACAACCCATATTTCTTCCTGATTTCTGCTAAATATTGACCAGATTTTGACGAATAACTTTATTCCGGGTGTAAGTAGTTTTTAACTATAAATAATCTTCCTTTTTTTAATGATTAAGAGTCATCAAAACTCTCACATATTACCACTAATTGGGCTTTAACTGCTTGCAGGTAATTATCTTTCATTATACTTTTAACATATAAGATAAAACATGATATGATGGGAAACGAATTACTTTTTAATAACGCCGGCTCCAGCTATAACAACGTGGATGGAATAAACTTTAATATGAAAAAGACTTCTAATTCGATTACCGGTTTTAGTCCTGTCATAACCAACAAGGTTGCCGAAGCAGGTGAAAACTTTTTCCGTTACATTAAAAATATTGGTTTATCTAAGGAACCTGACTTACTGGTACTTTCTGCAAAGCACCATTACTATTATGATGAAGATGAATTAAAGAGTGTCAGGACTGTAATTAATCTTAAGAGGCTGAATCTGATAAAACATCTTGATGAGTTCCTGTTTACTTTCGTCCGTATTCTACCTAAGAATGTCAATTTTATAGGTTGCTTTTCTGACAGCAAAGCTATGAATGGGAAAACATTTCGCTTTTATCAGCCTTCGAGGTTATCTGACAAATTAATTAATTTTCTCGATTCTAAGACCGATCATACAATGGATAAAAATAAAGTTTCAGAAATTTTGATAAGGAACGGCTTTGAGATTGTCGATATGACTGAAATGAATGGACTTACATATTTCTATTCACAAAAGGTCTCTCAACAGGTTGAATTAATTACTTAATAATAATGTATCGAATAAAAAAAACCTGAATTTCATTCATCATTATCTAATAGAATGCCAGGACGGACAATTAATAAAAAAAATTAAACAGATGAAACCATTTTATCAGATTGCTTCTAGTGAAATCGGGATAGTTGTACTCAGAAGAAGAAAGATCGCCAAAGCATTACGCCGGTGGTTACGCGAAAATGGGTATCCTTTCAAGTATACCTTTTATATAAAACCATAATATGTTTAATATTTGAAATTGCATTCGTTAGGCTAATTGGCAGATATAAAACTCTTTATTATTGCAGTTTCATATAAGTCATCTAAAAGCAAAAATAATGGTGAATACCAGCAATTTAGAACTTAAAAGTAGAAATATAATCATTGTTGAGGACGACCCGTCGTCGGGGCGCTACTATGAAGCTTTATTGATAAATACAGGAGCTGATTTTAAAATTTTTCATACAGGTAAAGAATTTGTTGATTATCTAACCGCAGAGAACAAAAATATTGATCTCGTTATTATGGATTTTCTTATTCCGCTGATAAACGGAATTGAATGTGTAAGGATATTCAGGAGTAAGAGAAAATGCACTCCGGTTATAATGATCACTGCATATTTTTCAGAGCAGGCAAGAACAGAGGCCTTCATAGTAGGATGCAATGAATATCTGTTAAAACCAATTTATCCCGAAAAAGTCCGTTACCTTCTTAAAAAATACCTTAACCCAAATATTTCAGTTACATATTCTAATTGATCATTTTCAATACCAGGCAACAAGCTTTGTTTTAAAAACCCGGTTAAACTATATTTGACTTTGCCCCGGACCAAGGCGCTGCAACCGACTTATTATCATCCGCTGCATTTGCCAAGAAAGTTAAAACTACAGAAAAGGTCAAGGAAGTTGATGGAAATTTGTATAATACAATGACAATAGGAACTCAAGTTTGGATGGCAGAGAATCTTCAAACATCTAAATACCAAAATGGCGATTTAATAGCAACTACTACACCTGCGACTCAGAACTTAACAGATGAAACTGTCCCAAAATACCAATGGGCATATGATGTAATTCTGTCCTCTGCCTGAAAGACTAATTACCTAATTAATATCAATTACTTTACCAGCCCCCGGAAATGATTTCCGAGAGTTTTTTCAAAAACGAAACCAGGTCTGGTACATGTATGTACTCTTGTATATGCAAATAAAAAAGACAGCCATAAAAAAAATTCATAACTGTCTGATTATAAGAGTGGAGATTGGGAGAATCGAACTCCCGACCTTGTGACTGCCAGTCACACTTTGATTGTTTTGGTCAGTTTTGTTGAATACACAAAATAGTTATTTGAATCAGCACGTTAGATATATTACCTTATGATTTATTTTTGCATGTTTATTGTTTATTTATTATATTTGTGTCTTCAGTTGTGTATTCATTAATTCAAATCACAATGCAAGCAACAGCAAGGATCTATTTTCAAAAGGCGCCAGCAAAGAGGACAAAAGGCAATCTTTGCCCGGTCAAATTGTGTATTACTCACAATCGAATCCGCAAGTATTATTCTATAAATGAAGTGATTAAAAAACCTGAATGGATGTTTTTATCTGATGATAAGAATAATAATGAGATTGAAAAAGTTACAGGAGACAGTCCGCGCGGGAAATATCGGGATATCGCATTTGAATACAAGCGGATTGTTGAGGATGCGGAACGTGTGATCAATAGTATAAACACTTTCAGTTTCAATCAGTTTGAAGAAAAGTTTTTTCATAAAACGACTCTTTGGGATAACGTATTTATTGCAATGATTGATCATATAAAAGGATTAAGAGCTGAAGAAAGGTTTGGTTATGCGGAATCATTTGAAAGCACCCTCAGAGCTGTTAAGGAATTTCATGAAGGGAAAAAATTTGAATATAAATCCCGGCAAAAAGTTGAAACCCGATATAATGACTATGTTACGGGCAAACAGTTGACCTTTTATGATATTACTCCAGGCTGGCTAAAAAAGTTTGAATCTTATCTTATGAAGGATAAAAAGTCAAAATCAACTATTGGAGTTTATTGCAGAAACATCCGGGTACTATTTAATATCGCTGTTAAGGTACATAAGATCGGTGCTGAATATCCTTTCAACGTCTATAAGACAAAGAGCTCAGACAGGCGCAAAATTGCTCTGACGGCCTTACAAATGGGATTAATTGCTAATTATCAGACAGAACATCCTGAAGAGAAATTTTATAGAGACTTATTCATGTTTTCATTTTTAGGTTGCGGAATGAATTTCAGCGATATTTTAAGATTGAAGGATTCAAATATCATTGACGGTGAATTGTGGTTTGTCAGAGAAAAGACAAAAAACAAGGAAAATAAAGAAGAAAAATTACATGTACCATTAACAAAGACTATGCAGTCTATCATAGACAGATACAGCAAAAAGACTATCGGGCATGATTGGTATATTTTTCCAATATTAGACCCGGCAATGAGTGAAGAAAAGAAATTCCGAACGGTTAAAGAGACAATAAAGCGCGCGAATGATCATATTAGTCAGATAGGTAAGAAAGTCGGAATTAATGAACATGTATCAACATACGTTGCACGTCATAGTTGGGCCACAATATCAAAAAACAGCGGTGCTTCTGTGGAATTTCTGTCTGAATTGCTGGGACATTCATCTGTAAAAGTGACTCAGGGATATTTGAAATCCTTTGAGAAAGCAACCAGAACAGAACATTCTGAGAAAATGGAAAATGCAATATTTACCCAAAAGGCTGTCTAATATGGGAAAGTACCTTGATTCAATTGATTACAATAAAATAGTATTCAATACATTCCAACTACCTGAAAGCGATTTTTTGAAATACTACTCCAATGTAGTTGAGGACCATTTAGCTGATAATAATGATTTGTTTGATGAGTTACTGGCAGCTATTGACAGAAGAATTAATTGGTACAGAGACCAGCATAAACCTGATTATTCATTCGACAGTCAGGGGGTTGATAAGAAAGGGAATAAGATAATCATAACCAATATTTTAGATGATTGGGATGAGGCTGATGAAGTATATATCCCGTTATTTATTCATTATGGTATAAATAGAAGCATAAATAAGTCGTTTTTTGATGAACAAATCAGGATTGTTCAGGTATTGTCTATCCAACATAACATAAGAAATACAGTTACTAAACTGAGAGAGAAAAGCACAAAAGGACGAAAGGTCAAAACGTTTGAGGGTTTATTTAGTCAGAAAGAAATTGCAAAAAAGGTGATAAAAATCCTTACCGATAATGACTGTCTAGCTTCCGGAATATGGAACTATCAAGGAAATAATAAATCAGTTGCCACTCCTTTCTATGTTTTGCGGGACTACTTTGGATTAATTAACCCGGACGAATCACCTATAGGTACTAAGTTAAAGACCTGGTGTTCTGGTATGGGTATTACTGCGAATCCTGGGTACATAAAGAACTTAAAGAATAACCCGGATACAAATGGTAAAAATCCCACAATTGGCTATCGAAGGGAACAAAAAGAATTCTTTAAACTTTTTGAACTTCATTTCCTGCCGACGAAACAGCTCGAATAGCTGTACAAACAATAAACAAAAGAAAAGAATCTTTATTCCACCTTACTCCGATTTAGCATTTTTGGAATAAGCTCCAAAAATAATCATGTCAATTTCGCAATGAATTAATAAATATTCATTGCATGACAACTACATCGACCTTAATTCAAAACGTCTCGCCGGAGGAGTTTACAGAAACACTCCGGGCAATCATTAAAGAGGAATTCTCTCTTATAGGTTCTAAAGGAACAACCCTTATCTCCGGTCAACAAGATCCCCTCCTTCCTATTGAGCAGCTTATAGATTATCTCCCCGAACATCCTGCAAGGCAAACAGCCTATGGTTGGGTTAATGACAGAAAAATCCCATTCGAGAAATACGGCAAACGTTTGTACTTCCGTAAATCCGCGATTGATAAATGGCTTACTAATGGTCGCCAGATTCTCTGTCATGCCTGAGCTCATAATAATATCAAAAGGCAAGCAGTACCCATGTCTAGTTGACCAGGAGGATGAGGCATTAATCAGCCAGCACTCCTGGTCTTTACATTCTCAGGGATACGCACAGACGATCATAAACGGTAAAACTGTTCTCATGCATCGCTTAATCATGGCGGTTGACGATTCTGAGATTGAAGTTGATCATAGGTTCCATAAAAAACTCGATAATCGCAGGTCAAAACTTCGTGTATGTAATCATTCTGAAAACCGTCGTAATGCCAGGAAGCTAAAACCGACGGCACACAGTCAATTTAAGGGCATTTATAACGATTTGGGACGCTGGCATGCTCAGATAATGGAGAATGGGAAAGTAAAGAACCTAGGCCGCTATTCCAATGAAATATTAGGAGCCAAAGTATATGATCAAAGAGCAATAGAGATATTCAAAGATTTTGCTTTTATAAATTTTCAAAGCAGCCGGGAAGCCTCTCAACTAACTTTTCCATGGATCCAATGAAACAAGTGAAAACATATTACCAGCCGATCAATCTGAAATTCAGTCCACAGTTATGTCATACAACTTTGACTGATTCAACTGGAGAATACAAAGGAGCTAATGAATTAGCGATAGTTATCTCAGCTGAGGACCCGATTCAGGAAGAAGAAAAAGAGTTTTTAAATATGCCTATAGTTGTCTCAATAGAAAGCGCGGCTGAGGCAGATCATTTAATCAAAACTTTAGAGAAGATTCGGGCACAGATATGGGGGATTAATTTGGACTTTATTGACAACAGAAATTAATAGGATGTTGCACACACTACACAATGCGGAAAAAAGAAAAAAGATATAATCAACTAATTGCAGTTAATTTAATTCCAAAAATGAAGGAATTTGAACAAAACCCGCCTCCCATTATAGGATTCACAATATCCCGGGTGCAATATCTAATTTCTTTAATACTTTCTCATAAACAAGACAATCATCCTGGCGCTTGGTCTGTTCTCAAAATGGAATATATGGAACCGGTTGTTCCGGGATCCGGTAAGTACATGATATTCTTAAGGGATCAAAAAATAATTGAATGGAAAAATCATTTTGCCGGAAGAAATTCCCGGCTTTATCGATTGAAAGATGAAGGCAAAACAGAATACCGAGAAATAACAGACAAAAAATTAATATTCCGGATTGAAAAAAATAGACGAAAAATCAGTTTAAGAAATAGTAAGAAATACCCTGCCCTAAATGAATATATCCACAGAGTCGGAATAGATTACCAATCAGCACTAAAAACCATTGACAAAACATATCGAAATAATATTATTGAAGGGAATAAAAATGCTGAATCCCGGAGAACATTCTCACTTTCTGAAATAGATAAAATTCAGACAGGCGAAATTTATATAAAGGTCAATCCAACAAATAAACGGCTCGATAGTAATTATACCAGGTTACCCGGTGAACTAGTCCAGCACCTTACTATTGACGGCAAGCCTTTAACTGAAATAGATATAAAAAATAGTCAGCCTTTTTTTGCAGCCTGCCTGTTCAATCCGACCCCTGAAATACTAAATATTATGAATATGGTTTTAGGTCACCGTCTTACAATCCTAGCAATATCATTGCAAATATCTGAACAAAAGGATGTTAAACTATATAGGTCTCTGGTAACTTCAGGCGAATTTTATGAATATATGATGAATAAGTTTAAAGAGAATGGAATATTTTTTAAGGACCGTGAAGATTTTAAAGAACAGCTTTTTACTATATACTTTGGTGAGGTATCAGCAAAGCGATTCAGTAAAGCAGTCAGATTATTTGCCAAAGAATTTCCGAATGTGCAGATCTTGTTTGAGACAATAAAGAAGGATGAGTATAACTTGCTTTCAATTCTTTTGCAGAACATTGAAAGTTTTGTCATCCTCGATAATGTTGCTCAAAAAATCTTAAAAGAATTATCCGGGCTTCCGTTCATAACTAAACATGATTCATTATTACCAGCTGGGATATTGACCTCAGATCAGCCCGATAAAGTCAAAGACATTATGTTATCTTCCATCAAAGAAATAACCGGATTAATGCCGCAAGTAAGAATTAAGAATTGCCTGCAAACAGCAAAAAAAAGGCTTGACAATAATTTATTTATTATTAATAATTCTCTTTCTATTTATAATCATTAATATCCTTATTGTAGTAATATCTCTGTAAAGTGCTGAGAATGAAAATTTAAAAAGGTGTCGGTTACCAAAATATTTGACTAGAAAATGAAAATAAAAAATAAAAAGAATGGCAAAAAACGTGAAATATTCAATTGAAGAAATAGCAAAGTATAACGCTGTTTCTGTGATTGGATCCCTTCAGGAGCTGGGAGGCGTTTATCTTACTCGGAATAAGATTCAATTATACTATGAAGCTATGCTTAAGGATTTGGAAACCGGAGCAATGGAAAGGTCCTGTAAAGAGTTTGACAGGGTAAAAAACCAACTTCAATCAGTTTCATAATTAACAAAAAGTGATATGAAATTCTTTATTAAAAAAAGTGTTATGACAGAAGAAAACGAAAAAAATATTGAAAAAGCCTTCAGTGATTTAAAAAATTGGATGCTCCCAATGCTGAAGCAATGGAAACAGACGAGGGATCTAAGCGACTCTCAATCAAAACTGCTTTTTGAGATCGTAGCAGGAATTAAGACGCCTGTAAAAAATGTAGCACCAGTTCCCCCTCTAATTCCAAAGCCGGTTCTCCACCCTATGGAAATGGGGGCCGGGGCTATTTTTGCCA
>OCZT010000749.1_pt1 | contig 32886 bp, 31 predicted proteins | sample 1539031 | NCBI WGS metagenome assembly OCZT01 (sample SAMEA3539308, study PRJEB22396) | soil metagenome | biome: tundra; feature: field; material: soil | place: USA | collected 2010-05 | depth 0.15 m | reverse complement strand
GGGGCGGGCGGCGCACCCGCCGGCTTCAACGAGGCGGCCTTGGCTTCCTTTTCCCGCACGATGTCTTGCGCCGACTTCACAAAGACGCCGACCGGCATCCGGAGCTTGGGCGCCTCGACCGCCGGGGCGGCGGCCGGAACGACGGGCTTCGACTCGACGGGCTTGGCGCCCTGTTTCGCCGCAAACTCCTTGGCGATCTCCTCCTCGTAAATCTTGGTGACCGTGCTCGAGACCGACTTGGTATCCGCCGAGACGTAGCCGCGCTCCTTGAGCAGGGACAGCATGTCCTTGCCCTCCATGTTGTGGCGCTTGGCTAGTTCGTGAATGCGGATGCTCATCAGTCAGTCGGCGGGTAGGCGTCAGGTTTGTTTTTGCGTGACGCGCGCAATGATGGCCGAGGCCTCCTCGGCCGTGAAGCCGGCGCTCACCAGGTCGTCGGTCTCGACGCCTTCAAAGGCGGCGGGAGAATTGATGCCCATGTCGACGAGGCGGCCCGCGAGGGCGGCATCGAATTCGTAGGTCTTGAACAACAGCGCCACGGCGTTGCCGCGCGGATCGTCGCCCACCGCATGGAATTCCTCGATGTCGAGGCGCCAGCCGATGAGCCGCGAGGTCAGCCGCGCGTTCTGACCCTTGCGGCCGATGGCAATCGCGAGGTCGTCCGTCGCCACCTTGAGGACGATGCGGTGATTCTTTTCATCGATCACGATCTCGCGCGGCACGGCCGGCTTGAACGCTTCGATGATCATTTCCTTCGGGTCGGCAAAATAACGGATGATGTCGATCTTCTCGCCGCCGAGTTCGCGCACAATGGTCTTCACCCGGGCACCGCGGGCGCCGACGCACGCGCCGACGGGATCCACCTTCGGGTCCGTGCTGGTGACGGCAATCTTGGTGCGATAGCCGGGCTCGCGGGCAAACGCCTCGATCTTCACCGTGCCATCGGCGATCTCGGTGACCTCGAGCTCAAACAGGCGGCGGACAAATTTCGGGCTGGCGCGCGTGAGGATGATCTCCGGACCGCGCGGCGTGGAGTCGATGGACAGCAGCAGGCAGCGAATGCGTTCGCCCGGCTGATATTCCTCGCCAGGGACCTGCTCCTTGCCGGGCATGATCGCCTCGGCCTTGCCGAGGTCGACATAGAGGTCATTGCGCTCACGGCGGCGCACGGTCCCGGTGACAATGTTGCCGACCTGGTCCTTGAAATCGTCGTAGATGCGGTCCTTCTCGAACTGACGGAGCCGCTGCATCACGGCTTGGCGCGCGGTCTGCGCGGCAATGCGGCCGAGCGTGGAAGGATCGATCTCCTTTTCCACAAACTCGCCGATGAGCGCGCCCGGCTTCACCGCCTGGGCTTTTTCGACGTGGATCTCGGTCCGCGGGTTGCTGACCGAGTCAACGACCTTGAGCAGCGACCAGGCATGAAGCTGGCCGTTCTTGGCGTTGATCTCTATCTTCAACTCCTGGCCGGAGTTAACTCCCTTTTGCGCTGCGGTTTTCAACGCATTCACAATCGTGGCGATCATGTCGGCACGGGGAATTCCTTTTTCCTTCTCCATGTATTCCAGGACGGAGAGAATTTCGCTGCTCATAGGGTTGGTGTGATGGGGAAAAAAAAGGCGGGCCACAGGGCCCACCTTTTGAAGAGTGAGTGTTATTGAGTCGGTAAATCTACCCGTCGGCTGCAAATCTTGTCAAGCCCCGCGCCCGCCGGGTGGTGAGTCAGTTTGATTCCGCCTTGCGGCGCGCTGTTTGTAGGTCGGGGTTTATCTCCGGCATCCGGCGACTGATTGTCGGGCGTAAAGCCCGACCTACATCAAACTGACCGCCCGCCACCCGCCGCTTCCTCCTGTTCGCGCTCGAGCAACCAGCCCAGCAGGCCTTGCCCCAGGCCATGACTGGCCGGCCAGTCGCGACCACCCACGGCGCCCAGCCGTCGCAACGACTGCTGCAACATGAGGGGCAGGTCACCCGGGAACCAATGAAACCACAGTCCGTTCAGCTCGCGGCCGGTCTTCGCGGCGACGAGCGGCAGGAATCCGTCGCAGACCAGGTTGTCAAACCGCGTGCCGCCGACCGCATCGGCGCAGACGCGCGCGGCGATCTTCTCCCTTAGCTCCCCCAGCCGATACAGGCGGCGGACCGATCCCGTCGGCGTCGCGAGGACAATTACCGGCAGTTCATCCCTCAGCGCCGCCAGCCGCTCGGGCCAGTCCGCCACCGCCCGCACCCACTCCGCGTAACGGCGGAGCCGGGTGCGCGGATGATTCGCCGGACGGACGCCTTGAAGACTCCACCCTCCCGCTTCCGCGGCGAACACGTCCTCCGGGTCGACCGCTCCCCTCGCCCATTGAGAGAGCGGCCGGGCCGATGCGATCCGCAGCATCGGCGAGCGATTGAAGCGGTAGCCCAGAATTTCCAGCGCCGCATGATGGCACGCCGCCTCCCAGCCGAGCCGCCGCACGCGCAGCCGCGCGAAGTGCACCTTTTGCCGCCAGCGTCGCTCCGCTCCGTTGCGCAGCAGCACCAGCAATTCCTCCGCCCCCAGCGCGCCAAGCACCTCCTGCACCCGCGAGGCCGGCCGGTGCGCCAGGTTTTCCACGGCCTCCTCCGCCGCAAATTCCTCCAGATCGTGCAACAGCAACGGCAGCAGCACCAACACGGGAATCTCCCTCCCGCCCGCACCCAGCGTCGCATGCCCTGCTTCCGGCGGAAACAACACGACATGGAGCAACACGTTGTCGTAGGCGCGATCCCGGGCGTGGCCGTGCGCCGCCCAGTCGCCCGCGGCCAAATGGAGTTCCACATCGCCCGTGACGACCGGCCCGTCATCAAACCGCAGCCGCGCGCCCTTGAAATCCGGTCCGCCCAGCAGATTCCATTTTCCCGGATGCAGCACCTGCACCTGCCGTCCGTCCGTGGTCGCGGTCGCCGCGCGATTGTAATCGCCCCGCAGCCAGATTTTCTGGAGCAGCTTTTCGGGAAACGAAAACGGTCCGTAAAGACCCTGGATTTCCGCCACGGTCCGCACTGACTCCACTCTCGGCAGAGGTGAAAGGTGGGCGGGCAGCAACATCCGACCAGCGTGGTCCTGCGCGACGGTTTTTGTCCCGGATGCGGAGCGTAATTTTTCCGCAAAGGACAGGACCAAGCCTGGACTGAACGGGGACAGCCGGATCGACGTTAACCGGGCGCCGCTCCCGGCGAGGAGTCGGACGAGTCGGGGCAAGAAAGCTCGACAAGCGTGGCGTTTCGCGGCGGTTTTGATTCCGACGGGAGAGGTGGCAGAGTGGTCTATCGCGGCGGTCTTGAAAACCAAGAATCTTCCTCTGAGGGTGGTTGTCTCACTGCTGCCGTTCCCAATGGTTCCCAACGTGTTTAAGCCGTTACTGCGCCCATGCTGTCAATATGCTGGCAATGGCGCCGACCACGCGAACACACGCGCCAACTCCAAGCGCCAAGTGTGCACCGGAGCACCCGGTGCCTTTACGGGAGTGGAAAATAATCCCGCTATTGCCATGGCGTAGTTGAGCAGGAAGGCGCAACATAGTTGCCGCAGGTAACCCCTGAACCATGCAAAAACAGACCCAAGAATTCTGGCCGGAGGAACCGGATTTTCAGATAGCGCCTCTTTCTGGATTGAGCGAGTTCGTCGCAGAAAGCTTGGTGGGGATCACCGTTCTGCTGAAAAAAAATGCCAATGGGAATGGCTATCAAGCAGTCCTTTTCCATCCTCGACCGGGGGTTGCGACCATTCTCACCCAAGTTGGGGAGTTGACATCGTTCCAGTGTCCGCGCGACGCCGGGGCCGACTGGGTGGGGTATAAGATTTGCCAGCCCTCAGTCGCTGAGTCTCCCGCTTTTTACACAGAGATGTGCATCGAGGTAGCCAAACTCGAAGCCAAGCACAAACCGATCTGCGGTAGTTAGGCTGATTGCGCCGAGGGTATACTTTGCCCCGTTCCTTGACCGTGGCGGGCCGGCGGACAGTCTTCACCTTGCGCGACACCAACATCCGACTCAGGCCGCGCTGGCGACAGTTTCCGCCGGTAGGTCGTTGCCCATCCACGAACGCCCTTGGCGCGCTTAATACCGGGTTTCGCCACTGCCAAAATTGCCAGATCGCAGAACCGGCGGAGGATTCGACCTGCTTGCGTTGGGTGGCAACCAAGCCGCTCTCCTAGTTCTCTTTCACTCATAAAAAATTGGCTATCTGCGCTTTTGACGGTGAGGTCGCGGCAAATTCGGAAGGCAATCCTCTCGCGAACGTCCAACGAATCGTAGACCTCGCCTTCATCAGTCGACAGTTCGGCTCGATAACTCCTCGCCACTCCACCAAGCATAGCCCTCGTCTCGCGTTCGTGTTGCACACGGCTGTCCTTGAAAACGCCCCGGCCTTTGTAGTAGAAAAGAAGGGAGAGCCGAACGACCCATGCTTCAGACGTCATGCGGTAGAGCGTCGGGACGATCTTCATAATCGCCTGATTCCGTCGGCCGCGTTCGACTGGCCTCCAGTCGACAAACTTCGTCCAGATCTTGCGCATCGTGGGCGACCGCCTGAGGTTCGCTTGAATTCGCCCTCCGTAGGAACAGGTTTTGCCTATGAAATGTGGTGCAGACAGAATAAGAGGGGGGATTGAGCAGGGGTCAGGGGGTTTGGGAGCAAGTTCAGGGGTCAGGGGGTGCAGGGGAAAGAAGACCCGCACATCGTCTCTGGCCTCCCGGACGATCAGCTCCGGGTCGTCCGAGACGAAACACAGCCTCGAAACATCCCGGCCGCAGTCGACTTCAAAGCCGACGACCCGGAAGTGCTTCGCCGCGGCATCGAAACACTGCACGTGCTCGGCAGACGTCTGTGCGGCAACCGGCACCACGGCCTTCAGGCCCGCGCCGCCGGGCGAGATGAAGCACGCGAGCACATGAGGGTCGGCTGCAAAAACCCCTTTTGCCTCGGACATCCGGTCTCCAAGGCCGTCGACATCGAGAACCATTAGCCCGCTGTGCCGTTTCAAGTCATCGGCTGTGTGCCGTCCAAAAACGCCCGCAAAGGTGACGACGCTCAGACTTCCCTTCAAACGTTTGCTAGTCGCCTTGTCGACGCCAACGGTCTCGCGAACTCGTGCCACGGGCATCTGCCATTGTCTCCATCGAATCCCTTCGATCACTTCGCCGATCGTCATCTCCGCGGTGGGCGACTTCAGCTCCTTGGTCAGGTAGAACGAGACCGGCCGAGCCAGCAGGTCGCCAGCAGAGAATGAAGCAGGGGATGCCGCAGCCGGCATGAACGTCGGCGACGTAGTTGAAATTCTGCTCGAATTGTTGACACACCCCACCCGGTGTCTTCCGTCTTCACTGTTCTCGGCAGTGTTTTGCGCCCCGCTGGCTTCGTCTCCGGCGGGGCCTTTTTTTGGTGGGTCGCCGCCTGATCGTGATTCTCGGGGTTCAAGGCAGTCGCCCTCGCTCTCCTGTGGAAAGCGGGCATGCACAGCCATTCGTCTCGTCGTTGTCTCGGTCATCGCGCCGAGCACCAACTGAGAGCCCGGCGAATAAACCACTGCCTGCCCGACGGCGACCCGGTCAATTTATTCGATTGAAAAAATGCAAATCGGGCTGTTGCGACCCCTCAACACGGTGTCGCTAAGAAAAAAGCACGAATTTGTTGCCAAGGGATATGCAACGTCCACGTCAGGAGCCAAGAACGGCAGATTCAAAACGAATCGGTCGAGAAAAACCAAACAAACAAAACACGCGACCTATGAAGATTAACCTAAGATCAGTCACACGCCTTCGCAACGAGCACGCCAATCTGGGAGATTGTTATGAGACAATCGGGCTAAAGGAAGGCCAGATCTGGGCTGAGAGAAAAGCAACATACACTCAGCTGAGGAGACTGGACCTTTGGTGGACTAAGTTCCACTTCCCTCCTATCGGCACACCGTTAGCGCTCTGTTACGAAGCAGCCGGTGCGATCACCCCCGCCGGCGCCAACAACGACCGTCTTCGGGCGGCAGTCGTTGATATGTTTTTCCGGTCAGATCCCGGTGGGCCTTTATCGATACGGAATGATTATGTCGCGGACTGGATCACCAGTGCCGTACGAGTCTTGCGGGTTGTCGAAATGGAAAACTGAACTTGGTTCGATCTACCCTTAACACAACCGGCCATGACCGCTGACAACATAACTCCCACTTCCAAACACCGAACGAAGCGCACGCTGACCCAGCGCACGTTTGATCTGGCTCTGATCGAGTCGCTGGCACTCCGCGGACACACACAGGAGGAAATCGCACGACAGCTCTCGTCTCAGCGGGGGTATACCCTGTCCCGCCAGATGATCACCTATGACCTCGAGAAGCTTAGGCGGCTGTGGGTCGCGTCGGCGGTCGAATCCTATGGTGAAGCACGGGCAATCGAGCTGCGCCGGCTGGGCGTGCTTGAAGGCGAGTTGTGGGTTCAATGGGAGCGGTCAAAGAAAGAAGCGGATGGCGGGAACCCGGCCTTTTCAGCTCAGATTCTCGGCGTTCATGACCGCCGCGCTCGGATCCTCGGCCTCGCCGCTCCGCAGCGGACAGAGATCACCGGCGCGGCCGGTGGCGCGGTGCAGATCGAGTCCACGGAACCTCTCGCTCCGCTCGGTCCGAAAGCCCGCTTGGAGATCCTCAAGCGACATATCGCACGTCTTGAGGAAGCTGAAGCGGTCACGTCAACCGGCGACGAAGTGTCCGTCGTGGAAGTGAAGTAACGGAATCCCGATGGCCGCCCCAGCTAAATCGTTGTGCGCAGACCCGGTGCTCCGTGACGCGTGCCTAGATAGCTTGACCACGTTCGCTGAGACGATGATGCCGAGTTATCAGGCTGCGGCCTGTCATAGGTTGCTCGCGCGGAAGTTGGAGGACTGTTTGGCGGGCAAGACCCGGCGGCTGTGCATCAGTTTACCTCCGAGATTTGGAAAATCGCAGCTGGCGTCGGTGCTCTTCCCAGCTTGGGCACTCACTAAGAATCCGCAGCTTCAAGTGATCCAAGCGTCTTACTCTTCCGAGCTGTCTGAGGAGTTTTCGCAGAAGGCAAAGCGGGTGCTGGAGTCGGAGGTCTACGCGCAGCTTTTCAGACCAATCCTTGACCCAGCGGTGAACCGGGCGCGGCAATGGGCGACGAAGTCCGGGGGCGCTTACTTCAGCACAGGTGTTGGCGCTGGCGGCCTCGGCAGAGGCGCGGACCTGCTCATTTGCGATGACCTGATCAAGGGCCGCGACGAAGCCGACAGCGAGACGATGCGTGACCGGCTCTGGAGCTGGTTTTCCTCGACGGCGATGACGCGGCTCAGTCCGAACGGCGTGGCGATTATAATCGGATCCCGCTGGGGTGAAGAAGACCTCATCGGCCGTCTGCTGGCAAAGAACCTCGGGTTTGAAATGTTGGCGATGGAGGCAATATGTGAAAGTCCGGAAACCGACCCCCTACACCGCGCTGCCGGAGAGTCACTCTGGCCCGAACGCTGGCCCGTAGCGCGATTAGAAGAGCTAAAGGCGCAGCTGGGGCCTCGGGAGTGGAACTCGCACTATCAGGCTCGGCCAGCCCCGCCCGGCGGTAACTTCGTCGACGTCCGTAACGTCAAATTCATCGACCGCGACAAGGTCCCTGCCGACCTGACGCAAGCTCGCGGCTGGGACTTGGCGCTCGGAGTCCAGCGGTCCAACGATTGGTCGGCCGGGGCACGTGGCGGAATTGACCGCGAGGGCAACCTGATCATCACGGACATGAATCGCGCTCGGCGGCCTTGGGCGGCGCAAAAGGAAATGATCATCGCGCTCGCGAAGATGGAGGGAGGCAGGGTCGGCATCGAAACCGTGTCAGCATGGGCCATCGCAGCCGACGAGATCCGCGCCGCGCTATCTGGCTTTGCTGTAGTGAAGAACATTCCGGCGGTCACCAGCAAGGAGGCGCGGGCGTACCCGTGGTTGTCCAAGGTCGACACCGGAAATCTCTTTCTCGTGCGGGCTCCATGGAATAGCGACTTCCTCCACGAGCTCGAGCAATTCCCGACCGGGGCGCACGACGATCAAGTCGACGCCGTCAGCTTGCTGTGGGAAATGCAGAGGAAGCGGCAAACGATGGTGTTCGCGATTCCCTCCACGCCTACCGACTTTCGAGCCCACGGGCTGAGGCAGTGGCGGTACGAAGGCGCCGGGGGCGGACTGCGCAGCCTGCACCGTGGTGGCGACGATGACTAAATGGAGGCGGCGGGGCGACCCGACCGACGGGCAAGCGCGAGCGCCCGTGACTGAAATCAAAGCACCGTAAAGTTCCGGTAGCCTTCGACTCTCCAATGCGAGCCCCTCTGTTTCGGAGTTCCCTCAACCTGTACCACCTTCCCGGCAGTGTGGGCATTGAGGGCTAGGTTGTAGTCTGCATCCGAGACCTCGATCTGCATTTTATGCCCGTCGTGGTCACCCCCAGCGACCAAGATAGTTATTTTGCGGTGCGCTAGTAGACCTCGCTGCATCGGGGGCACGTCTGAAGCTAACGCAACGACAGTCCCAACCAACACCGCTTGCGGTGGGGCAACCATCAACTTTAGCGCCTCCGAAGCTTCCTTAATGAGGGCATATTTTTTGAGCGTGAGCTTAAAGCTAAGCACCTTGTTTTCGAGCTCGACGCTCACTGGGAAAAACGAAGACCAAGAGAATTGCAGTGTGAGGAGTTTGCCTTCGCTCGCGTCGGCAAGGTAGATCAGAGCGTCACAGACATTTGCGTTCAGTCCCCGCTGATAATTTGCCGTAACTAGACCAACGTCGTCGCGCGCTTCTGATTCTTCAACGGTCAGCAATCCCAGTGCGAGACGTTCAAGCACACGCCTCTCCATCGGGCGCATGGCCGGTTGGCCGATCAGCATCTGCCGATCTGCGCCAATCACAGGACACTCAATGCGAAAGCCAAAACTTCCCGCAAAGGTATGCCCGAAATTTACATCTTCCGTAATGGAGTTTCCCTTCGCGTCAGGGAGAAAGGGCTGAGGATCGTCCTCTGCATTGGCCGCCTGGGCAAAGAGGTTCTTAAGGTGAGTTAGGATGTCGTGAGCCCGAGCTAAGCTTAGCGAAGATTCGGGATATATGCCTATAAGTGAGTCGATCTCAGTACTCTCGATTTCCACAGCCATTCGCTCCAGACTGCGCTCGTAGACCGAAGAAAGCGTCCGCACAGCATCGGCAAGATAGGCGGCGCGGACGCTACCGTCGCGCGAGAGAGGCAGAACGATTCGGACTGCTTCTCCAAGTCCTTGAATTTCCTTCTCGTAGATTTGATACGGTACGTCTTCAGCCGACTCGAAAGACTGTCCTGTTGAAAATTTCAGCCGTTTCTTACCGCTGGTTTCCTTCCACCCGTCCTTGTGGAGGAAAGCCGTCAACTTCGGCAAAGTTACCGATTTTCCAGCGGACTCGTTCATGAGAATTGAGAGGCCATCTCCTCGACCAGTCGACACAGAGTGTACGGATCGAGTCGTTGGATTCTTGGTATGTGGACGACCGTCGTCGCGGCGTTGGCTGATCTAGGTCCTGTGATTCGGTGCCAATAGCAACAATGGCGTAAGATTAGCTCGTCGTGAGATAACTCGATCCAGTTGTTACGGTCCGGAGGAAGGCAAAGAAGGATTAGGTAGATCGGTATCCCCCCGTCGGTGTAGCGATCCACGAGGGCGTTGTGAGCAACAACCTCCATGTCATAGGCAACAGTTTCATCGTTCTGAATCAGACGCCAGTTTTTGGTCGCTTTTGCTTGGTATTCGATTCCGAAACCAGTCTCCACGCGTTTTCCACCGTCGAATTTCACACGCTTAATTGAGCCGTCCGTGCCGTAATCGAGACCCGAGCCATTCACAGACGCGTTGAGTCCAGCGGTCGCAGCGATCGCGGTCACGAACGCTCGTGAGAGCATCTCCTCGACATGCTGTTCAGTTATCATGGGAAACGTTGCGATGGTGGGGTTCTGAACATCATCTCTGGGATGTGGGGCGTTTCCAGCCGTGCCAACAAGGAAGCGTTATCATCGACAGACGGCACTCACGTGAAACCATGGCTGGGTTCCCACGGATCCGAAGCCAAGCGACTACCGGAGATCCGGTACGTGGGCCACGTCATTACCGAAATTGGGGTGCTCAACATCGTACGTAGTTCCCGGTAGCTTAGCTTGTTCTCAGTGCTTGCGGGCTTGGTATGAAATGGGCTCTATTAACCCAACCCCGTGACCATTGCCTGCCGTTTCGTGCAGAAACTCAGTCGGCTTAGGCGCTTATAGTCATCACCCCGGCATCGCCTAAGCCAATGCGCCTACTTACCGAAGGACAACTGATTCGCGACACTTATGAAGTGGAGCGTTTTTTGGGTGAGGGTGCATTTGCGGAAGTCTATCGCGTAAAACACAGATTCTTAGGTCGCCAAGCCATGAAGGTGTTCAAGCGCGTAGGAATGGGCGAAGAAGAAATCCTTGAGATGCTTGGCGAGGCCATTCTCTTAACGCACATAGGCCACCCGAACATTGTTCGAGTATTCGAGGCCAACATATTGGAGAGTGCTCAAGGGACGTGTGGCTACTTCACGATGGAGCATATCGCCGGTGGCAGCTTGGATAAGTTCTGGCGCTCGCATGGCGGGAAATTCGTTCCGGTCACGGCAACTATCGATCTGATGAGGCAGATATGCCGCGGTCTTTCCATCGCACACAACGAGAAGCCGCCGATCATCCATCGGGACATCAAACCACAAAACATACTCGTTGGTTACGAGGCGGATGGTCTGCGTGCAAGAGTCAGTGACTTTGGCCTAGCAAAGAAAGTAAACCCCCTAACTCTGCTTGCGACTGCTGCCGGCACCTTTGCCTTCAAGCCGCCGGAAACCTTCAGCGCCCGGCGGAGCGACTCGTGCGCTGCCGATGTTTGGGCAATCGGAATGACGCTGTATCTGCTTCTCACCGATAAATTGCCGTTCAACATTCCCGCCCCCGTCACGAACGGAGTAGGCCGTGCGTTTGAGGTGCCCTTGGTGAAGCCCTCTACCATTAATCCAGATGCTGATGACCACTTGGATGAAATCGTGGCGAAGGCACTTGCACTGAAGAGTGAAGATCGGTTCGCGACAGCCGGTGAGCTCCTAGATTCTCTGGAGAAGTGGACCCCGGCGACGGTCGATGGTCGTCGAAAGCGGAAAACTTTTACAAGCGAGCCGTCCAAGACCATCCTGGGCACAGCTACGGGAGCAGACTCGAAACTGGCCGACAAATTGACCATGCGCGCGTTGCAAGCGCGGGAGAATGGACGTCTTGCCGAAGCGGCGGATCTCATGGAGGAGGCATTTAATAAACTTCCGGATCTCCGAGCCAAATACGCCCATCAAGTCCGGCTCTGGCGGTGCGGGGTCAGCATGTGAACTCCCCTGCACATGCCTAGTAACCATCAGAACGAAGCCGATAACCGCTCCAGCGACAAAGTGTCATTGGACTGCGTGGCGTTGATGGAAATAGCAGGGCGAGAACTGTACCAGCATAACGCGTTTCGGGTGACTGGACTGGCAACAGATGCTTCGGCTCGTGAGATCGCAAAGCACGGTGACCGCCTGAAAATGCAGGAAGAACTAGGGCACGTCACCACACCTGTTGGGGGACCATTTGATCGCAAGTCGCCCCCCACCCTTGATGAGATTAGGCAGTCTCTCCAAAGGCTAAGAAATCCTGAGAAACGAATTGTAGACGAATTTTTCTGGGTTTGGCCGGAAGAATTTGGGAACAGCCACGGCGATGCTGCGCTAAGAGCCTTACTCGCTGGTGACGATCAAACGGCCATTTCGGCATGGAGGACACAAGAGTCGGCGGATGCCGCAAATTTCACAGCAACGCACAATCTCGCCATCGCCCACTCGATGGCAGCACTTGATTACGAGAACGAGTCGATCGGACGTGGGATGGATGAAGAAGCGCGTGCATACGTTGCAGCACATTGGAAGAGCGCCATGAAACGATGGCTCCGGCTCGTTGATAATGACAGGATGTGGGAGACTGTGACCGCTCGGATCCGTCAGCTAAACGAGCCCAATCTACCGACTGGATTTTCACGCCAGATGCGTCATGGGCTGCGAGCCGCATTGGCGAAGGTCCACGCGGAATTGGCACTCGCTTATGGGGCTGGAGGGCAAGCCGCCTACGCACGCCGCCAAGTTGATCTAATGAAGCAAATCGGGGGAGCAACACCCGCAGCGGAGCTAGTGGTCGATCAGGTTCTATCACCTGCCCGAAATCTGCTTAGGCAGCAAATCAGCCGAGCACTCCAACGAAGCGCAGAGACCGCAACTGAGGGACTCGCATCCACGCGCGAGCTTCTCGGTCACGCGCGCAAAGCCTTTACCGGTTTCGATCTACTTCAGAGTAGCGAAGCGCATTCGCGATGCGAGCTGTCGGATGAATTGGCCGACGCGTGCATGAAGATGCTATTCGCACACCATCACGCGAAGACCGACGATCAAGCGACCCTTGAGCTCCTGGAACTCGTGCAACCGCATGCCCAAAGTGCGGAAATCAAGAAGCGCATCCGAGATAATCTCAGCGTTCTTAAAGGTAACATCACGTTTGCCAAATTAACCCCCCTCCTAACATTGATGAAGCAAATCAGCGAGAGTGTGGATCGCCCGCCAATAAGATTTGCCCTCTTTTCGAGCAAGGTGATGCCGATGCTGACCCTAGCTGGAACTGAGTATGCAGCTGACGAACCCGCTCTTGTGCGGGTCTTTGAAGAGGGCGCGATGGTGCTCCGCGGAATCTCACTCGACGCTTGGAACAAGCACAAAGACATTTCGACCGCTCAAGCCACTAACGCTTTCGCAATAACTCTCGCCCGAGAGCCAGATACGCGAAAGCAGCTATTGGCGGACAAAGCCCACTTGGAGCTTGAGGCGAACCGACTTGCAGCAGCCGCGAGATCCCAACGGAATACATGGATCGGTTGGGGGGTTGGTATCGGAGTTTTTGTGCTAGTCAGTATGTGCAACTCCAACTCTAGCTCGTCCAAGCCGACAACATCCCACTCCTATTCACCCCGATCGTCGGATGAGGCCGAAACTTATCGCGTGCCGAATCGAGTAAAGAACGAGCTCGATGAGGAAGCGCGGGCCATCGAGGTTTTGCGGGCTGAAGTACTAAGTGCCAAGATTCGTCTAGATACGCTGAGCCAAACGCTAGAGAGGGAAAACACTACCCTCGATCACACCAGCGACTACGCTGTCGATGCTTACAATGCGAAAGTGCACCAATACAATGAACTTTTGGAAAGTGCCAAAGCGAAGAGCGAACGCTTGAACCAGCAAGTCGACGCATACAACCTGAAGCTTCAAAGCAACGCTCGTTAGCCACGACAATTGTACGTCGCACATCGTCACATGAAAAAATCCTTCAAGATCCCTCCCGCACGTTGGCCTGATCAAAAGCGAACGATTGACAAACTGACTAAAGAAATCATGACGTTGGCAAGCCCACCCACAAGCGAAGCGACGGGGGCACACTTCGTAGTGCCACCGAAGATTGCTAAGGGTATGGCCGACATTGCCACGCATGTGTGGCGCGCGAAGGCAAAGATGCTAGACGCCACCTCCGGGGAAGTTAAGGAAGACATGAAACGCGTTTATCGACATGTGGAGGGAGTGATCGATGCGCTAAAACAAATGGATATAGAAATCAAAGATCACACCGGAGACGCTTTTGACTATGGGATGCCACTTACGGTTGTAACTTCTCAGCCCACGGAAGGAATAACACGGGAGATAATCGTCGAAACCCTCCGCCCAACTATCTACTGGCAGAACAACATCGTTCAGCGCGGCGAGATTGTATTGGGTACACCCGTGACGCTCAAACCAACCTCATGAACCGTACGACCATCGACTTCGGGATCGACTTGGGGACAACTAACAGTGCCATCGCGGTGCTCAAGGGCGTCTCCACAGAAATCATCAAGAGCAACTCCGAAGCGGACATCACGCCATCGGCTGTATCCATCGACAAGAAAGGCGTGGTGCAGGTCGGGCAACGCGCTCGGAACCGAGCCTACGACACACATCACAGCAAAGACACACACCAAGAGTTCAAACGGCAGATGGGGACGAAGCATGTCTATCGCTTTCCCAGTAGTGGCGAACAGCGCCTCCCCGAGGAATTGTCTGCGGCAGTCTTGGGGTCGTTGCGTGCAGATGTACAACAGCGCACCGGTGAATTGGTCGAATCAGCAGTAATTACGGTCCCAGCCGCTTTTGAATTACACCAATGCGACGCTACTCGCAAAGCGGGGCAGCTTGCCGGACTCAGAGAGTGTCCCCTCCTGCAAGAACCCGTTGCGGCAGCCCTCGCCCATGGATTCCAAGCCGACAGACAAAAGGCGTTCTGGCTCGTCTATGATTTTGGGGGCGGCACGTTCGACGCGGCGATCATCAAAGCAGAGGAAGGAGCAATCCATGTGGTGAACCATGGTGGAGACAATTTCCTGGGCGGGTCGGACATCGACTGGGCGATCGTGGAGCACCTTCTAGTTCCCCGCCTGACTGGACAGTACGACCTGAAAGACTTCTCCCGCAATAATCCAAAGTGGCATCAGACATTCGCGCTCCTCAAGTACCACGCCGAAATCGCAAAAATCGACTTATCTCGAAATGAGCGTTCAACCATCGAATTGAGGGGCCTCGTAGATAGTGACGGACAGGCAATAGAGCTAGAATGCGATCTAACTCGAAAAGAAATCGCCGGAGTAGCCGAACCCTTCGTTAGGAGTTCGGTGGAAATTTGTCAGCGGGTCTTGAAAGAGAAGAAACTGGGGAAAGATGCGGTAGAGAAGATCGTCCTCGTCGGCGGGCCGACTCTTGCTCCCTACTTTCGAGATCTCCTCAGCAGTTGCTTGGGCCTACGCTTAGATTTCACTGTGGATCCCCTTACTGTCGTCGCACGCGGAGCAGCAGTCTTTGCAGGTTCGCAAAAAACGAAGTCAACAAATGCCAAGCCGATCGCAGCCGGAGAATTCCGAGTTGAGCTTGCGAACGCATTCAAGCCAGTAGGCGCCGAAAGCGCTCCGCCAATTGGCGGCAAGTTTGTGGGCCCGCAGCCAGATGCGTTTGAAGGTTTTGCGATGGAACTCGTGAATGTGAAAACGCAATGGCGAAGCGGAAAAATCAAACTCCGCGCTGACGGCGTTTTCTTCACAACGCTGCACGCCGAGTTTGGAGAGCGGAACACCTTCTCGGTCGAGCTGTACGATCCTGCTGGAAGAAAACAAATCGTCATACCATCTACTGTAAGCTACACCATCGGCGCAGTAGTGGAGGAGCAACCGTTGATTAATTCGATGGGTGCTGCTTTGGCGAACAACGAGTGCGCCATTTTCTTCGAGAAGGGTCGTGGATTGCCTCTCAAAGGGCGAATCGACTTCAAAACTGTTGTGGCCCTGCGCCAAGGAGAAACGGGTTCTGTACTCCGTGTACCAATTTTTGAAGGCGAAAACGAAAAGGCCGACCGTAACCGTAAGGTTGGCGAATTAACCATCGAGGGTGCCAAAATTCGTCGCGATCTGCCCGCTGGAAGTGAGGTCGAAGTGACGCTCCGAATCGACGAGGCCCGCCTTTTGAGTGTGACGGGCTATGTTCCACTCCTGGATGAAGAATTCATCGGAAAGTTCGACATGAGTCGGACCGCTGCCGATCCGGCATTTCTAAGACGGGATTTCGAGGGCGAAATGAAGCGCTTCAAGGAAGTTCAGGCAAAGGCTCAAGCCGCAAATGGAGCTACTGCCGCCGAATTGATCCAAGCCGTCGAATCCTCGCAACTGATGGCAGATGTGAAAGCCGCTTTGGGCGCTGCGGGAGGAGATCCCGACGCGGCCGCCAAATGCGAGAAGCGACTTCTAGAGCTAAAAGTGAAACTTGATGAGGCGACGGATGCCTTGGAGTGGCCTCTCTTGGTTGAGGACGCCAAGGAATGGATGGAGTCCCTCAATAAAGCAGTGACGCAACACGTGACTGCTGAGCAAAAGGTTCGCGCCGAAGTGCTCATAGGCGACACGGAAGAGGCGATTCGCGTAGGCCGGGCTGGAGGGTTACGCAAAAAAACGGAGCAACTCACCCGGATTTATTGGGAGATCATCACGGCGCAACCGGGGTGGTGGGTTCTTCAGTTGCAAGGTCTTGAGCGAACACAAACGAAGGCAACTGACCAAGACCGCGCAAAGCGCCTGCTCAACCAAGGCCGAGAATGCATCGATAAGAACAATGTTCCCGGCCTGCAAAGTGTCGTGAGACAGTTGTGGGAGCTATTTCCTAGTGAAGAGGCGACGGAGGCCCGGCGAGGCTACGAGTCTGGTGTCGTGCGGTAACGAAATTGGCATGGCCCCCTCCGATAACCGGATTTCTTTCGTTGTGCGCTTTGTTACGGAGTGCGTGGAGGATCTCCGTTTCGCTCACGCGACAGAATTGGCTCGGGCTGGTCTATACGCGGCAGCCAAAGCACTCTTATTACCGGCGAATCAAACGCTGACGGAGGCCCGTGACCTCGACTTACTTGCACGCATCGAAGCCAATCAACATCACTATGCCGAGGCTCAAAGGATTTGGCTCGCCGCGGCCACAGTCTCCTCGGAGCCGAATAACTATCGCCTATTGGCTTCCGAAGCCGCCAATGCAGGACAAGCGCGTTTCCTTCGCAAACAGGTGGTCCTAGCGCTAACAATTTCATTCGTCCTGTCAGGGCTAATCCTGAGCGCGTTGGAAATCAGCAGCAGGCCCGCGCACGCCAAAGCCCACATTCCTTCAGTGGCACCAAGCAAGGTGGCTCCACAAGCGATTCCCGGATCGTCAAGACCATGAGCGCGACGAAGTCCGAGAGTTTAGTCTTAGTCTGGCGCATCGCCGGACTAGAAGCTTGCCGGCTCAACGCAGAAAAAATCGAACCCTATCACGTCCTTCTAGGGCTAGCGAAATGCGTCGACCTCGACCTAACAAAACTCGTTTCCAAGGAGACCGAGGAGCGTGACAACCTATTGGAGCAATTGTTGCGCGAGGTTCGCCGAGTTCGGGCAGTTTTCAAGAAGGCCGACGTTGATCCCAAGATACTCCGACGCCGTCTGAGGGAGGAAATACCGGGTTTTCGTGCGACACCGTTGACGTCAGAAACCATCCACAGAAGCGCTGCAACAATGAGAATCTTCAAGGACGCCCAAGGGTTCGCGGACCTTTCTGATCAGGTCACCTATCCCATTCACTTGTTACTGGCGGTATTGTTGGCCCTCGAAAAACCGAGTGCCGCACTCATGCGGGAGCTCGGGATTGATCTGGTCGCGTTTCGCCATGCTGCGCGTATTGAGGTCTTCGGCTCAAAGAGCCGTGAGATCAAAACGGGGCGCAACTGATTTGTCGGACTTGCGGCCGTTTGTTGTGATTCTTGGCCCTAGCGCCTGACCATAACAAATGGCCTAGTGAGTAGCCTGACACGCCAGGCATTGGCGCAGACAAGCACTCTCGCTTACGCGGATGCCTGCCTTGTCGAAAAGCTGACCACGTTCTGCGCGGCCTTCTCGGGCATGACGGCAAACCAAGCCTCCCCGTCGGTCCGGTTCACGAGCTCGCGGTAATGCGCCTTCATGATTTGCACACTGTTCCCGCACTCTTCTGCGACCTCTGCTGCGTTTGGATGCACCGCCATCCGGTAGCTCGCAAAGGAGTGCCTGAGCGCGTTATTTGGCCAGTTGTTGAGGTTGGCGGAGGGGTGCCCGGCTTCAGCCAGTCTCTTAGCACCCTGCTTCCGAGCATCCCGGTAGAGAGGATGGCAGACATGAGGGACGGGGCGAATAGGACCTGTCTTCTTCGCGTGAGGCATCAACCATTGCCGAAGATTGTCGGAGATGGGGATCAGCCGGCGGCTGGACGTCTTGGCAATCGCGGCGTCGACCTTGATGTGACCGCCTGCTATATCACCATCAGATGAAGGAGGAGCACGGCCTTGAATCGCTCACCACTTTCCAGTGGAGCGGCAAGGGTAATGGACGATACCACATCGACTATTGCTTCCTATCCCCAGCGTTGATCCGGTCGGCCAGCGTTCGGATTCTAGACGGGCCGATGTGGGGTGCGCATAGTGACCACCTCCTACTGCAAGTTGACTTGCCCGACGAAACTTAACCCATGAATTTCTACAACGGTTATACCCCGAAGGAGCGCGAGAGGAAACTGCGTGCCTCCTACAAGATCTTTCCTAATCGGACGCACCCCTACTACCGCGGGCCATGCCAGCTTTGCGGCGACTCCGGCTGCCCAGTTGAACCTCACACCGAGGATTATTCCGAACCGTATTTATGGGAGAACCCCGCGGAGTACGCAGTCTGCAAGACTTGCCACAGTCGGCTGCACAAGCGGTTCAAGTCACGACACGCATGGACCGCCTACAAGGTGCACCTACGGCGTGGCGGTTACGGGTCGGATCTCAAGACCGACGCTCTTCGTGATGAGGTTGCACTACTGACCAAGGCGCTGGAGGCAGGAAACCCGGCGGTGCTCACCCAGCTCCCGCGAGACAAGGCGCTCACCGGGTCGGAATGGTGGGAGGGGCTGTCAGTTGATGAAGGAACGCTCACCGACCCAGCCTCCCGGCCCAGACCTTAACTCGACGTCCACCGTGTCTAAGAATCGGCCATCAGTTTGGTCGGCTCCTGATCATCGTTCGTTCGGATGGTGCAAGTTGGCCCTTCCTGTGGTCGTGGACGTGATTGCCCAGCAGATTTGGGCACGGTGTGGGGCTGCCCATGGGTCTAGGTGACACATTCGGGCACGAGCGAGACCCGTTCCTTATCATCCGGCAAGCTGGGTCGCTTGTTGTCCGGACATCGACCCGCCGACCACACCCAGTCCCGCGCTACCCGGCTCGACGAATCCCCAAAACCGTTCAGCTCTGAAGGAGCGCGAGCAAGCGAGCAACTAGCTGAAACGAACATTAAGTTTCGCTATCTCTGCCTCGAAATGATTCGCGAGGTCGGTCTGACCCTGCTGCCTAAGGAAGGCGATACGAGCCTTTATTCCGTTACCAAGTTCGGCATGAAGAAGCGGGTCGAAGGAGTCTATTTTTACGACGTTCCCCGTCGAACTATTGAATAGCAATCCAACAGAGTTAGTGGCGACCAAGTATCCGAAGGCGTAATCAAAACTCATCTGTTTATCTGCCTCGCAGAGTTCCTTCAGGTCAAAGGCCTGCCCCTTCATATGGGAAAGGTCACAAGCATGCAGAAGCTTGAGTCCATTAATTGAAGAAACTTGAACGAAACGTGCAGCAAGTGGCTGGGTAATCGCCGGCGCCGCCCCTTGCACCCCTGCTGGTGCACCTTGTTCCTGCTCCTTGAGCCCCGAGATTTGATCCTTAACGTCTTTGAATCCACCTCTTATTGCCAGATTTAGGTCGTTGATCGAACCGTCAAATCTAGCGGTGTTCGCAGTGAGTGAGTCAGCAGCAGACCTCAGTTGGCCAGCAGATGTGGATATGGAATCGTTCGAGATATAGGCGTAGATGATCGCTAACACAGCCAAGATTAGCGAGGCGACAGCAGCCGCAAAATTAAGACGGTCAGCTAGTGCCGGGTGGCTGCCCCACTTGACCGTAACCAAAACAACAATAACCGCCAAGAGCACCGCCACGGTCCAACCTAAATGAAGCAGGCGTGTGTTGTTTCTCGGTGTGCCCTCGTTTTCCATGTCCTGATGTCGTTTGGGGTTTCAGCTCCTTAACCGCGCTCGCCAATAATAGTTATTGGAGCGAAATAGGTGACGCAAGATTAAGTCTTCGACCGAGGGGTAGCTAGATCCTGCTTCGTCGTTCAATCGCAGACGAAACGGTCTGCACACCATGTAGACCATTTCACCTACGTCGGAGTCACTCGCCTTCGTCTTCGGCGACATCTGAATCTGAGAGTCAGCAGAAAGGGCACACTACGCAAAGCATAGTTGCTGCCGCTTTCTGACCATCTCCCATAGCACGGTCACCGCGTCGATCTGGTCGTCGTGGGCGCCGTTCGGGAACTGGGCTAACTCGTCGACGAAGTCACTGTTCCACGGCCCGCGCACCATGTAGAACATGCCCCCGTGGATCTTCGCGAACCACGGGTTGGCCCGACCAACCTTGTCCTTGTCGGGCGTGTAGCTCTTCACTGTAACTTGCCCGCCGAAGGCCGCCCTCAGCTCTTCATAAGCGACCTTCCATGCAGCTGTCGTCTCGATGCCGACCACACCACCAACGCACTCTGACAAGGCAAGGCTCACGATCACCTGCTTCTGCGCCGGCCAGAGCAGCTTCCCGCGATGCATGTGGACGAGGTAGAAGTTGCCGTCCTTGTCCGTACCTCCGAGTGCACCGCAGCTGTAATCGCTCTGGGTGGACGTGCTGAGTGCGAGATCCCACCCGCGAACAAGCCTGAGTCCCTCCGGTAGTTTACCGCGGTCGATGATGTTGAGATTCGAGGTATCGACTAGATTTCCACCCTCTGGCGCCGGCCGCTGCTGGTACTGCGCTGCAAATTCACTCGAGCCGAGCGTAAGCTTGAATCCTTGCAAGTCTCTCACCGACCACCTCTCCGGCCAAAGCGCCTCGCCAAACTTACGCTTCAACAGGTCGCTCTCTGGGTGTTCGCAGATGGCTTCAAGAGCGAGCGTCTCAAATGCCTCGGCTTCGAGGCCGGCGTCCTTGAACTCACTGATGCGGTCAGGGCTAGTGAGGCGGCCAATCAGGTCGTCTTGATGCCAGCGGGTGCCGATCACGATCATCACGCCGTCCGGTGACAGCCGGGTCATGGCGGTCGAAGTGAACCAATCCCACACTCGGTTCCGGTGCGTCGGGCTGTTCGCCTCCTCGCGACTCTTGGTCGCGTCGTCGACGATGAATAGGTTGGCCCCGCGCCCGACTGCCCCGCCCCCTACTCCAGTGGCGTAATAGGAGCCGCCCGAGAGCGTCTGCCAGTATTTCTGCCGGTTCACGTTCGGGTTGATGATCGGCGGGAAAATCTGTCGGTAGGCGTCTGAGGTCAGCACCGCCTTGGTCACTTGGCTGAAGCCCTCGCTCAGCTCCGAGGCGTAGCTGGCTTGGATGATCTGCATGTCCGGCTTCTTGGTCAGGCACCACGCCGGGAAAAAGATGGAGGTCAGGGCGCTCTTTCCGCTTCGAGGTGGACACGAGATGCACAGGCGACGGATCTTCCGCTGAAAGCAGTCCTCCAGCTTTCGGGCAAGGAGGTGGTGGAAGTCAGCGGCTTGGTAGTTTCGCCCGAATGCCTCCGCGAACATCGTCAGCGAGTCGAGGCAGATATGCCGGATCACAAGGTCGCTCTCGTCGCCGGCGATCTGGCTCGAAGCGAGGGCAGTAGGTGGGCTGGTGGGGTCAGACAGCAACGCAGCGATCTCGACCTGCGTCTTCCCCTTGATGGCGTGGGTCTCAATGAACAGCAGATCGGCGGCCCGCTGTGCGGCAGTGCGCTTCTTACCGTGCGCGGGAGATGTTGAAGGCGGAGAAACAGGTTCCATGGTTGGCAGCCCGAATCGGGACTTTCCCGACTTGGGTACCTCCCCTGATGCGCTTCCCGGGGTCGCCGGCGAACTATACATGCATATTTCTTCGTCAGCAGCGAAGAGAGCGAAGCTGACGACTCACACCTCGACATGCCCAAGAACTTCACGGAGGCTAGTCGTCAGCGTTATGCCGCCAGCGTCGCCCCCAGATATGGCAGCTCCATGAACGCCCGAGGCTGTTTTTCAGACTTCGGTGTTAGTCCCCACCCCAACAAAGCATATGAACATCTTGAAGACTTTCCTGAAATCCATTGCTGCCACTGCTGTTGTGGCCGGTCTATTTAAAGGTGCCGAAACACTCGGTGAGAAATACGGAGTCACCGCCAAGATCACAGTATCTGAAAACGGAAAGATAGAGGTCGCAAAAGGGTTCTTCTCGTCAGGCGCACGCGATGGGGTGCAACGCGTGATTTCGGAGAGCAAAATTACAAGTGGTTGGATTGAGCGTAGAAATGATGGTCAGATCGTTTTCTCCGACGCGTTCCCGCCATCCATGCACCAGCGGTTGCGCAACATCATTCAAAACGCCTGACGAACCAAGCTAGTTGAATCTCCTCGGGCGCCGACCTCGCCAGCCTTACCACTTAACCTTCATGTTCGAACAAGCCTTCAAAAACATCGACGATGTCCTCTGGAAGGACGCCGGCTGCACCAGCGAGCTGGATTACACCGAGCAGACCTCGTGGCTCCTCTTCCTGAAATACCTCGACGGGCTGGAACAGGACAAGGCCACCGAGGCCGCGCTGGACGGAAAGAAGTACGCCCAGATCCTCGACAAGCCGTACCGCTGGTCAACGTGGGCCGCTCCCAAGGGCAAGGACGGCAAGATCGACCACAACACCGCCATGACCGGCGACGACCTGCTGGCCTTCGTCAATCAGAAGCTCTTCCCCTACCTGCACGGCTTCAAGGCCAAGGCGACCGGCCCGAACACCATCGAATACAAGATCGGCGAGATCTTCGGCGAGATTAAGAACCGCATCCAGAGCGGCTACAACCTGCGCGAGGTCATCGACCACATCGACGAACTCCGCTTCGCCTCCCAGACCGAGAAGCACGAGCTGTCGCACCTCTATGAGGCGAAGATCAAGAACATGGGCAACGCCGGGCGGAACGGCGGCGAGTATTACACCCCCCGCCCCCTGATTCGCGCCATCGTGCAGGTCGTGAAGCCCAAAATCGGCGACCGCATCTACGACGGCGCAGTTGGCTCGGCGGGCTTCCTGTGCGAGGCGTTCGACTACCTGACGGCCAAGGGCAACCTCACCACGAAAGACCTGACCACGCTCCAGACTCGCACCTTCTACGGAAAGGAGAAGAAGTCCCTCGCCTACGTGATCGGCATCATGAATATGATCCTGCACGGCATCGAGGCGCCGAACATCGTCCACACTAACACGCTGACCGAGAACCTCGCCGACATTCAGGAAAGAGACCGCTACGATGTCGTACTGGCGAATCCGCCCTTCGGCGGTAAGGAACGCCCGGAAGTGCAGCAGAACTTCCCGATCCGCACCGGCGAGACCGCCTTCCTCTTCCTCCAGCACTTCATCAAGAGCCTCAAGGCTGGCGGACGCGGCGGCGTGGTCATCAAGAACACCTTCCTGTCCAACAACGACAACGCCTCGGTGAGCCTGCGGAAGCTCCTGCTTGAAAGTTGCAACCTCCACACCGTTCTCGACTGCCCCAGCGGCACATTCATCGGCGCGGGCGTGAAGACCGTCGTGCTTTTCTTCGAGAAAGGCGCTCAGACACACAAGATCTGGTTCTACCAACTCGACCCCGGCCGAAAGATGGGAAAGACCACCTCACTCAACGACGCCGACCTCTCCGAGTTCATCAAACTACAAGGAAGTTTCGCCGATTCGCCCAAGAGCTGGAGCGTAGCGGCCAAGACCATCGACCGGGAGACCTTCGATCTCTCCGTGAATAACCCGAACGGCAGGGAGGAAATCATACACCGCAGCCCCGCGGCCATCATGGACGAAATCGCCACGCTGGACGCCGAAAGTGCGGAAGTGCTGAACAACATCAAGGCACTGCTGTGAATGAAGGCCTGACAATCAAACCGCTGCAATCGCTGTGCGATGATTTCAAGCAGGACATCGTTGACGGCCCGTTCGGTTCTGAATTGCAACGGAAGGACTATATCACGGAAGGCGTCCCAGTTCTGAAGATTCAAAATGTGAAGCCGTTCGCCATCGAGCTGAAACGGATGGACTACGTGTCGCCGGCCAAATTCCAAGAACTGCGGCGACACTCGTATCGGAGGGGAGACATAATCATGACAAAGCTCGGAAGCCCTCTGGGTGTTTCCGCGATTGTAGAAGACTTAGACGAGGGAGTAATCGTCGCCGACCTCGTGCGCATCAGAGCGCAACAAATCAACACCAAGTATCTCTGTTATCACCTGAACTCGCAGCGAACGAATGACTTCATCAACTCGATGCAGAAAGGGACGACTCGTCCCCGTGTGACGCTCTCAGTAGTAAGAGAGTTGCCGATTTATGTCCCCCCGCTCCCTGAACAGCAGCGGATCGTCGACATCCTCGACAAGGCGTTTGAAGGCATCGCCACCGTCAAGGCCAACGCCGAAAAGAACCTCGAAAACGCCCGCGCCCTGTTCGAGAGCCACCTCCAGTCAGTCTTTACCCGTCGTGGCAAGGGATGGGTGGAGAAACGGTTGGGTGAATTGGCCCGAATAAACTACGGCTACACTGAATCGGCTTCCGCTGAGAAGGTCGGCCCTCATTTCTTGCGTATCACGGACATTCAAGACACCGGAGTTGATTGGGACACCGTTCCTTACTGCCCGATCGATAAGAGCGACCTTCCAAAATACAAACTGGCGGACGGTGACATTGTCTTTGCTCGAACCGGCGCAACCACGGGCAAGAGCTACCTCGTGAGCAATCCGCCCGAGGCCGTCTTCGCCTCCTACTTGATTCGAGTGCAACTGAGCGACAAGGAGCTTCTGCCGCAGTTCGTGAACCTGTTTTTCCAGACACACTCGTATTGGGACACCATCCGCGCTGGCGTCTCAGGCAGTGCGCAAGGCGGCTTCAACGCGACCAAGCTCGCTGAACTTGTGATTCCGTTTCCGAAGTCATCGAAGGAGCAGGTGGCGGTCGTTGCCAAACTCGACAAACTAACCGCCGAAACCCAAAACCTCGCCGCCCTCTACGAGCGGAAGCTCGCCGCGCTGGAGGCGTTGAAAAAATCGCTGCAGCACCAAGCCTTCACCGGGGAGCTGACCAAATGAACCTGTCCCACAGATTTGACCAAGCCCTGAACTACGCCGTCCTCATTCACGCGGGGCAAAAGCGCAAATGCACCGGCATCCCCTACATCGCGCATCTGCTCGGCGTCGTCAGCATCGCTCTGGAGCACAGCGCCACCGAGGACGAGGCCATCGGCGCTCTTCTGCACGATGCGGGCGAAGATGCCGGCGGAGACGGTCGCATCGACGACATTCGCCACCGCTTCGGCGACGCCGTGGCGGACATCGTACAGGGATGCACGGACACCGTCGTCGTACCCAAGCCACCGTGGCGAAAACGGAAGGAAGACTACATCGCCCATGTCCCAACGGCCTCGGCCTCGGTCAGGCTGGTATCAGCCTCCGACAAACTGCACAACGCCCGCGCTATCCTCCGCGACTACCGCCGGTTGGGCGATGAACTGTGGTCGCGCTTCAACGGCGGCAAGGACGGCACGCTCTGGTATTACCGCTCGCTCATCACCGCCTTCCGGCAGGCGGGCACCAGCGAGTTGATCGACGAACTTGAACGCGTGGTCACCGAGATCGAGCAGCTCGCCGCCACGTCATAAGTGGCCAACCCTGATAGCAAGCAACGATGAAGAAGCCCTATCCTCCGCTGCCCGCCCTCAGCCACTATCATTTGCCGCTGAGTGTGATGGTCGCAGAGACTTCATATCTGCCCCACCCTGAAGTTGTCGCCGCCTTTGATGGAGCCGTTTTTCCGACTGTCCGCGCTCGCAAGAAGACGGAAAAATTCACGATCGGTGAAACACAAACAGGACGAGTAATGTATGATGACAACACGACTCCCCGGTGGGCCATGATGTGGGCACACGGCTATGGGGCGACTGCTCGCTTATCCGGGTGGATGCACGCCCACGTTTGGACTGCCGCAGACGAGGTTGATGCGTACACACATTTGGCAAATTTAGTGATGATACCTGAGTCCTTTGGCAGTCTGACCGACAAGGCGGGGCCGTTGACGAGCTACTTACGTTGGCACGCGTGGGCGAAATACGGCTGGAAACCAAAGACCGGAAGTGCGCTGCAGGAACCAGCAGGCTACGCGCAAATAAAATGGCGATACCTCGAACCCGCCAGCGATCCCATAGGCGAAGTTCGGCAACTGGTCTCCAGGTTAAGAAATCAAAGGGTAATTATCCTGCGAGATTTGATGCAAATCCCGAGAGCATGAACGAAGCCGAGACACGCGCCGAGCACATCGACGCCGCCCTCAAAGCGGCCGGCTGGGGCGTCGTGGAGGGCAGCCGCATCCGGCGGGAGTATTCGATTACCCCCGGACGGATCGAGGGCCTTGGCAGGCGCGGCAAGCCACTCACCGCCGACTACGTGCTGGAGTATCGGAACACAAAGCTCGCCGTCGTCGAAGCAAAGGCGTGGGACGATGAACTGACCGAAGGCGTGGCGCAGGCGAAAAACTACGCCGGAAAGCTGGCTGTCCGCCACACCTACTCCACAAACGGGAGGGGCATCTATGGCATCGACATGGAGACGGGCAAGGAGGGCAACCAGCCTCGCTACCCAACGCCTGACGAACTCTGGAAACTGACTTACGCCAAGGCGAACGCGTGGCGGGACAACTTCGCCGGCGTTCCTTTTGAGGACAAGGGCGGGTCACATCCCAGCCGCTACTATCAGGACATCGCCGTCGAGCGGGTGATGGAGGCCATCGCCGAGAACCGGCAGCGCATTCTGCTTACCCTCGCCACCGGCACGGGCAAGACTTTCATCGCTTTTCAAATCGCATGGAAACTGTTCCACACCCGCTGGAACCTCAGCCGTGAACCCACACGCCGCCCGCGCGTGCTGTTCCTCGCCGACCGCAACTTTCTCGCCAACCAAGCCTACAACGCCTTCTCGGCATTTCCGGAGGACGCGATGGTGCGGATCGCGCCGGAGGACATCCGAAAGAAGGGCAAGGTACCGAAGAACGGCAGCCTGTTTTTCACGATCTTTCAGACCTTCATGAGCGGGCCACCGAAGGACGGAAAGCCGTCGCCCTACTTCGGCGAGTATCCACCGGACTTCTTTGACTTCATCGTCATCGACGAGTGCCATCGCGGTGGGGCGAACGACGAGAGCAACTGGCGGGACATCCTCACCTACTTCGCTCCGGCCGTACAGCTCGGGCTGACGGCCACACCCAAGCGCAAGGACAACGTGGACACCTATGCCTACTTCGGTGACCCGGTCTATGTCTACTCGCTCAAGGAGGGCATCAACGATGGCTTCCTGACGCCGTTCAAGGTGAAGCAGATTTCCACCACGATCGACGATTACGTTTACACTCAGGACGACGATGTCGTGGCGGGGCAGGTCGAGGAGGGCAGACGCTATACCGAGCCGGATTTCAACAAGATCATCGAGATCAAGGAACGCGAAGCTCACCGGGTGAAGTTGTTCATGGAGCAGATCAACCAGAACGAGAAGACGCTGGTGTTCTGCGCCAGCCAAGCTCACGCGCTGGCGGTGCGCGACCTCATTAACCAGATGAAGACGAGTAAAGACCCGAACTACTGCCAACGGGTCACGGCCAACGACGGAGCACTCGGCGAGCAGCACTTGCGCGACTTTCAGGACAACGAGAAGTCCATCCCGACCATCCTTACCACCTCTCAGAAACTATCGACCGGCGTCGATGCCCGGAACATCCGAAACATCGTCCTGATGCGTCCAATCAACTCGATGATCGAGTTCAAGCAGATCATCGGACGCGGAACCCGACTCTACGACGGCAAGGACTACTTCACGATCTACGACTTTGTGAAGGCGCATCTCCACTTCAGTGATCCCGAGTGGGACGGCGAGCCAATCGACCCGGAGCCGAAAGTCCCGCGCCCGCCGCCGCCCGACACTCCGGGGCCGCCCCTGCCGCCGGAGCCTCCGGAGCCACGAACGAAAATAATCGTCAAACTTGCTCCCGGCAAGGAGCTGACGATCCAACATATGACGGCGACGACGTTCTGGGGGCCGGACGGCAAGCCGATGTCCGCTGAGCAGTTCTTAAAGCGCCTCTACGGTGAACTGCCTGACTTTTTCAAGAACGAGGCAGAACTGCGGGCCATCTGGAGTGACCCAGTCACACGCAGGGCGTTCCTCGCTGGGCTCGCCGAGAAGGGTTACGGTCGGGACACGTTGGGAGAAATGCAGCGGATCATCGACGCCGAGAAGAGCGACCTGTTTGACGTGCTCGCCTACGTGGCGTTCCAGCTCCAACCGGTCAGCCGTGAGCAGAGAGCCGAGCAGGCCAAGGTAGAGATCAGTACCCACTTCAACACCAAGCAGCGGGTCTTCCTCTCATTCGTCCTGTCACAATACGTGAAGGTTGGCGTGGACGAGCTGGATCAGGCGAAGCTGTCACCTCTGTTGAAACTGAAATACAACAACGCCATCGCCGACGCCGTAGCTGATTTGGGCCGGCCCGAAGACATCGGTCGGATGTTCGCCGGCTTCCAGAAATACCTCTATCGCGAAGAGGTCGCTTGAAGCGGTATTCGGACTAACCTAGCTTTTACCGTATGCAGCGTACCCAAAGTATCGAGGCGTTGATCCGTAGATCTCGCAACGCCTATGCAGACCTTAGGCGGGCGTACGAAGCGTCGCTACATGAGAAACGGATCCGCGAAGACCTCAAGGTGGACATCAAGAATACGTTCGAGAATCTCAGATCGTGCCTAGATTACCTCGCGCGCGAACTTTTTGAGACGTTTTGCAAGGGAGCAAAGAAGTCGGATCAATTGTACTTTCCTATTCGCCAGACCGCTGCCGAGTTTACCAAAGCAATGGATCGCGACTACCCCGGCCTTGAAACAGCGTGCTTACCCGTTTTCGGTGCTCTCGAAGGTATCCAACCCTACCGCGATCCTTGGTTGGGCCAATTCAATCGCTTGAACAATGAGAACAAACACGCGGACCTCGTAGAACAAACGCGAACGGAAGATCGTAGGGTCAGTGTTACAAGGCCGAGCGGAGGTGCGGTATCTTGGGGCTCCGGAGTGACTTTCGGCTCTGGCGTAAGTGTCTTGGGGGTGTCCATCGATCCTCAGACGCAGCTACCGGTTCCCAATAATCAGGTCGTAACCAAGATCACTACTTGGGTTGATTTCAAATTCAAGGAAGGCGACTTGTCGGTATTGCCTTTCATCGAACTTTCGATCTCGCGTGTTGAGCTACTTTTTCGAGAGATCAGCAAGTATTGTTGATATGTACGGCGCACGATGGTCTTTATCGTGCGGCGTCGCCGTCATCGAGGTGTACGAGGTGCCGTGAGATTAGCTGCATTGCGCAGGCGAGGATCATGCCGAGTCACCATCTGACCTCGCCTGCCATGGATGGCCCTGTGGCCCGTCCTATGCCCGTAAGCGCGATCCGTCGGTCAGCGAGGGTCCTCTCCAGCTTGCGATTCTGAGCATTGGCCTGCGATGAGGGTGACGGCGGCGGCACTGCACTGAAACATCCACGAAGCAGTCCTATGCCTAGGAAGCGTGGAGGGGAGCGTATTCTTCTCGCGGGTCAACAAGCCGGCTTGGACGAGGGTCCCAACAACCCTAGTGAATGTCTTGGCGGGGATCATCGGGTGGAGCGCCCGAGTTGATTCATAACGCCACTGATTTCCTACTTCCCTTGCCCTGCGAATGAAAGCTTCTCCGACCTGAACTACAACAGCTCGGTAATCGCTCCTCATCTTTGCTCCGCTCAGGAAGTGCACTAAGACATGCTGGGTGTCTTGGTGCGGTTCCGTAGGGCTGGGTCCGAAGTAGCTGCTCAGGTGCTTGTGTGTAACCCGGTGTCCATAGCTCCCAGACCACCGTGTCAACCGAACTCGCAGTTCGTTGAGCAGCCTCTCTTTTCCACCTCGCACCGTCAGTCCTCTATCCTGCACCCCTTTGATGAACGCGGCGACGACGACCCCTACGAGTTGTGGCCGCGTCCGAAGACCGGTCATCATAGCCACGACGAATCGGTCCGTCCCCGCAGTGAAATTTCCGTGTTCGGGCGCATATTGCGAAAGGCACGCGGCTTCGTGACACCAAAAGCTCGCGTCTGAACTAGGTTCACCGTGATGACGATGATCGGAAAGAGGGATGGGCGGAAGGAGCTCCGGAAACTCAAAGCCGCGCCCCCTGAGGCAGGACACGAATTCTCCAAGATTGATGATTGGCGCAAGAACCGATGCCTCTAGCGAATAGCGCACGCCACTCGGGTGCAGGCCCGCCACCATCGAATAGGCTCTTTGCAGCCGGAGTTCGCCGGAGTCAGCATGGTCTAGTCTCATTTTTAACACTGCGCTGCCCGTAACAGCCGGAAGTTCTTGGTCTGATTTGGCGAGCAGGAGTGTCCCTCGGGCAGTTCGCACATAAGGACCGCGGGGAATGAGGTCCCGAACCCGCTCCACCGCGGCACTTGTATCACAATCCAATCCAATGAAGCGGCTGTGGCTGCCGAACAGCATTGCGACATTGGCCTCAAGCCGATCGCCATGGAGAATTCGGTCCCAGTTCATTGAGTATCCCGGCCGAGCAAATCCTCGGACGAGAGGCTTCTTGGTTCCTATATGGCAAGGGATAAGTTCACGAGGATCCGCCCCTAGGCGACGGCTCAACTCCTCCACGTATGCCCCCGGCACGCCGGCCCCCAGTGATGCAATGGCAAGTGTGGACGAACTATCGCACACACCCAATTGCATTGCCGGGAGAATTTTCATGGCTGCGCATTCGCTCCGTGCGTGAAGCTTGCGATCCACCGTTCCAGCTCAGTCCGGCGGATGCGGATCATCCGGGCACTCGGCCGGAAGACCGCGATCTCACCGTCGGCGATCCTCGTCTCGAGGAACTGGCGCGTGCAGCTGAGCATCGCCGCAACCTCGTCGAGTGTCAGGAACGGCCTCGGTTGGTCTGTGGCGGTGGTGCTTGGCATTCCTCACTCCAAGTGGGGAACTGGAAACCCTCGTCAAGTTTTAGACCGAAAAATCGTATTCATAGCCAAACTGACCGCTTTGTTGGGTTACGCCTGCCCCGCCGCCTTCTCGAACGCCACGACGTTACCGTAGTCGGCCGGCGGGGCGATCTGCCACCACTGGGCCGCGACATCGGGCCGCACGAGCTCGCGGTAGTGTTTGTAGAGCATCGTCGGCGACGTGTGCCCTAGCTCGGCTGCCGTTGCCGCCGCGTTCTTGAAGTGCGCCAGATGGTAGGAAGCGAAGGAGTGGCGGAGGGCGTTCGCCGGCCATTTGATCTCGGCCAGCTCGCACGTCCTCCTGCGCGCGACAATGATCCGCTCCTTTTCTGCGACCGGGCCCGACTGCCGCGCGTGCGGCGCCAACCAAGCAGCAAGGTTGTCGCTGATCATCACGAGCCGGCGCTGGGCGCTCTTCGACTTCTCGGCCGTGACGTGAATCAACTTCGCCCCTAGGTCTATCTCCGACCAGTCGAGGCGCTCCATCTCGGCAGTGCGTAGGCCCGCGAAACCACCAATGGCCAAATAGGGCACAAAATCCCGCGGAGCTTTCTCCAGCACAGTCCGCATTTGGTCAGGCGTGAAAATCTTAGGGGCGCCGCGCACGACCTTTGCCTTGGCGGTCTTGGCCATCGGATTGTCGATCGCGTAACCACGCACAACCGCGCATTCAAAGAAGGTACGAAGGACGGTGCGAAAGTTGTTTCGAGTCTGCGCCGCCACCTTGCGGTCGCGGAGCCAGTCATCGATTTCGCTGGGCAGGATCTCCGCCACTAGGCGGCCTCCGAAGTCGTCCGCGAATCGTGCAAGCCGGTTCTTGAGGTCATGTAGGTAGCGTTCAGAGGCGCCGTCCTGCATTTTGGCATTCATGAACTCAGTGATGAGGTCACTTACCTTACACGACCGTTGGACGGCCGCCAGATGGGCTAGGAAGTGATTGGTGGCGTCGGCGAGGGTCTTCCCGTAGACCTTGAGCTTCACGGCACAGGAGACGGCCTCTGCGCGCACTTGATCGGTCATACTTAGGGCGCCCTCCCCTTCCCTGCGCGTCCGCGCCAGCTCTTTTCGCAGCCCCGCCTCCGCCTTCCGGCGCGTCGGGTAGAACCTTCGGACTCTCTTGCCACCCACCCGAAGTCCCTCCAAAACGAACTTTGATGTCGACGATCCGAGATAAGGCACCACGCGGGGAACGGGTTTTTTCATGCCCTAAGTGTCGTTTTCTTGTCGTATGCTGTCAATATAATGGCAATGGGTTTTGAACGATTTCTGTAAGTTGTTTAAGGAGAGGTGGCAGAGTGGTCTATCGCGGCGGTCTTGAAAACCGCTGAGCCGCAAGGCTCCGGGGGTTCGAATCCCTCCCTCTCCGCCAAATTTCCCCTCTGAGGGGGAATTTCCCGAAGCTAGGTTGCCCGGTTGACGCGGCAACCTAAGCATGAAAGTCCAACCTATGTTTGCTGTCAGCCGGTTTAAGAACCGGAATGGCGTGTTCTCGTTCCGCGTCGATGGCCGCCTCCATGGCGTCCGCATCCGCCGCAACTTCAAGACCCAGGAGGAAGCCGCCGCCGAAAAGGCCGTCCTTGAACTCAAGGCGCTGCAACTGGCAGCCAGCCTATGCGCCGTTACCACCTGCCTCGCTGAGAATCTGGGCTATCGCAGACACCTCGCCGCGCTGTCGGGTGAACGCATCGACCGCGGCATGGAAGCATTCAACACGTGCCTCAAGCTTTCGCCGCCGCCCGGTTCACCGGGACACGACGCCGCGCACTGGCGTCTCGGCAATCTTTGGGAGAAGAAGGGCGACAAGAAAGCCGCCCGCGCCGCCTATGAAGCTGCCCTGACGATCAATCCGAATTTCCAGCAGGCGGTCGATTCGCTCAAGAAACTCAACTAGGAAGACCGGCCCCTAGGGCCTGTTAACACTAATCCAAGACAGGGCGAGGAGAACGAAGGCGCGGAAGAGCACGTCAAGCTTGTCGTAACGGGTGAAGACGCGACGAAAGCCTTTCAGGCGGCGAAAGAGCCGCTCAATCTGGT
>OCZT010000748.1_pt1 | contig 32909 bp, 27 predicted proteins | sample 1539031 | NCBI WGS metagenome assembly OCZT01 (sample SAMEA3539308, study PRJEB22396) | soil metagenome | biome: tundra; feature: field; material: soil | place: USA | collected 2010-05 | depth 0.15 m | reverse complement strand
GGACACCCGCACGGCACCATCGGCTCCGCGGTTCCCGGCCCCGGCGCCGCGGCCGCGCCGTGCAGGGCCCCGCAGCGCCCGCACAGCAGGGCATTCCTGGCGGTCGCCTCGGCGGCCTGCTCGAGGAGCTCGTCGTCCTCGTCTACCGTCTCGGCGTGGGCGTCGAGCAGGAGCCACCTGCGCTGGCCGGGCCGCACCGCCCGCGAGGTGAAGTGCTCACCGCCTGGGCCGCGCTCTACCGAGCCGACCAGGTGCACCGCGCCGCACCGTTTGCAGCAGCCGAACTCGAACATGGCGCCGGAGCAGTCCGGGCAGATCTCGTGCCGAGCCAGCGACACATGCGGGCCGCCCGGCGCCAGGCAAGTGAACGCGCCCTCGGTGGCCCGGGCGAACAGGTGGTACCGGGCCGACAGCACCGGGGCGCCGGCCTCGTCGCGGATCTTCGCGCCCACCGTGACCAGCGCGGCGAGCGCCGCCTCGGCGCGGGGACGATCCGCGCCTGCGAACACCTCGGCGGCCAGCTCGGCGAACGGCCGCGGAGAGGCGGCCAGCAGGCCGCGCACCCGGGTCATCGTCTGCTCGTGCGCGAGCAGCAGCGCCGTGCCGGGGCCAGGGGCGGCGGCCAGCGGATCGTCCGCGGCGTGCCCGGCGAGTTCTGCCGCCGGATCGTCCGCGGCGGCCAGGACGAGGTAATCGGCGGGGCCGAGCGGTCCCCACAATGGCCCAGCCGGGATGTCCACGCGCTGCGCGCCGATCAGGTCCTGGCGGGCCGGATCGCCGTCCGCCCACTCGAAGGGGGCGTCGAACAGCTTGGTGGCGAAGTCCATCACCGCCCGCGGATGGTCGCCGACGGTGGCGCTCGTGGCGATCGCCTGGAACGCCGCGCCGCCGTGGCCGCGGCCCACCCGCTCACGCAGCCGGCGCAGCAGCATGCCGACCTCTTCGGCCTTCGCCCCGTCGTAGACGTGCGCCTCGTCCAGCACGACGAACCGCCAGTGCCCGCCGTGCTTGCCCTCGAACAGTTCGATGTCCGCCGGGCGGAGCAGCAGGTACTCCAGCATCGCGTAGTTGGTGAGCAGCAGGTGCGGCGGCTCGTCGCGCATCTCCTGGCGGCTGAGCAGCTCGTTGCGCAGCCGCGACTCGCCCGGGTTCAGCGACTCGAACAGCGACGCTCCCTCGGCGGCCCGCTCCGGGGTGTCCCCGGTATAGCGGCCGAAGGTGATCTGCGGCGCGTCGGCCAGCAGCCGGCGCAGCCGGCGGAGCTGGTCGTTGGCGAGCGCGTTCATCGGATACAGCAGCAGCGCCCGGACCCCGGGTCTGAGCGTGCCCGCCGCGTGCTCGGCGGTCAGCGCCGACAGCACGGGCAGCAGGAAGCTCTCGGTCTTGCCCGATCCAGTGCCGGTGGCCACCACCAGGTTCCGGCCCGCGGCGGCCTTCCGCAGCGCCTGCTCCTGATGGCGGTAAAGCGGCCGGTCCAGCGGCAGTGCCGGGCCCCCGAGCCGGGCGAACGCCGGATCGAGCACGCCCTCGCCGATCAGGTCGCGCAGGCTCGCCCCGGTCTGATAGGGCGGCGTGGCCTCAAGCAGCGGCCCCTTGGTCAGCAGCGGGCTGGCTGCGATGCTGCCGGCCAGCGCGGCCGCGAGCGCAGGGTCGCGGACCGGCAGCAGCGAGCGCAGGTAACGCCGGTAGGTGGCGCTCAGCAGGTTACTTGTGGCGATCGCGTCCAAGGTGCAAGCGGCTCTCGAGGGAGATGAAAAATGCCTTCTGGCACCCTACCGGGCAGAAGGCGCACATGCGGGCCCGGTCAGCCGGGCAGCCATGGGTCGGCGGCCGGCCCGGGGCAGCCGACCCGGGCGATCACCGCGGTGCGCCCGCCGACGGTGACCCGCAGTTCCGCGCCGCCGTGGGCGCTCACCGTGTCCAGCATCCGCCGCAGCGGATACCCGCCACGCCTGGCAGGCTCAAGCACCTGCACGACCCCGGACGCGGCGACCACATCGACGGGCGGGTCGCAGGCGGTGCCGGGCAGGTCCAGTCGCAGCGTCCCCCCGCGGATCAGGTCCGCGGCCTCCAGCGGCAGCGGCCCGAGGCTGTGCCAGTCCGTGGGCGGGTCCCCGCTGCCCGGTTCGGGATCGATCCGCATCCGGCAGTGCGGCGGGGTGAGGCGCAGCGGCAGCACGACCGGGCCCGCTACGCACGCCACCGCGATGCCGGTGATCCCGGCCGGGATCACCGCCGCTGAGGGCGAGGCAGTCATCCCTGGCGCAGGCGACAGCACAGCCTCGGCCGCATCCAGGCCCTGTTCACACATCAGCCGCAGCGCGGGCGAGTAGGAGACGTCCAGGCCTTCGGCCACGGCCACCACCCGGCGCAGCCCCGTTCCGCGCGCCCCCATGCCGGGCGACGAGCCCGGCGCGGTCACGGTCACGGTCACCACCAGCTCGCCCAGCACCGGACGCGGCACCCGGTCCCACAGGCGCTCCGGATCCCATTCGTCCCCGCTCGCCTCGGCCGCCGCCAGGACCGGCCCGCGACCGGACCGCCGCACCTCCACCCGCCACCGCGCCTCACCGGCCGGCAGCCGCACCGCCGGCAGCATCCCGAAGACGGCGAGCCCGTCCGCGGTGCGGACACCGGGTACCGCGGCGCCCGTCATCAGCTGCGGTTTCAGCCGGTTGCGGACCGGATGCCGCCGCGTCCCGGCCGCGCCCGCCGGCTCAAGCTCCAGCCAGGACACGCCGGACAGGTCCAGCTGGACCAGCCGCCAGCCGTTCCAGGTGAGCGGCAGCGTGCTCTGCACCAGAACCCGCGGCTCGGTGTCGGCGCGCAGCGCTCGGTGCTCCGGGTAGACCAGCCACACGGCCTCGGGCGGCAGCGCCACCGCGATCGGCTCGCCGTCGGCGTCGAAGGCCAGCAGCGGACCGGTGGCGTCAGGCATCTCGTCCGGGGCCATCGCGGTCCAGGATGCGGCATCGTCCCAGCGGCCGTCGGAACCGGGATCGCGGGTCAGCACGCCCCGCCCGAACGGATCGAGCCGCAACGACGGGCCGCCCGCTTCCGCCAGGCCCGGCCCGGTCGCCGCCGCGTGGGCAAGCACCGTCTCCACCGGGTCTCCTCCTGTGGGCGGGACGCCGAGCACCGCGAGCGAGCCGAGGAACGCCGCGGCCCACTCGGTCCCTGAGCGCTTGCTCGCGCGCGATCCGGTCGCCCGGTGCCAGGCCGGCCAGACTTTCCCGTTCTGGTCGTGGCGGGCCGTGACCTGCGCCACGGCGACCACGATGCAGGCCGGCCAACGGCGGCTCAGCGTCATCGGCGGCTCGGACCTGGCCAGCTCTCCCAGCGCCCTGGCCGCCGCGTCCAGTACCTCGGGTTCCACCTCGAGCGTCCCGCCCGGCGCCCCGGACGCCAGGTGCCGGCGCCAGCCGGGCTCGAGCAGATCGAGCAGCGCGCCGCCCGCCGGCGGCCCGCTCATGATGGCTCCCTTCACCGCACCAGCGTCTCATGGTCCGCCGCTGAAGCGCAGCCACCGCCGCGGCTGTCACGTCGGCTCGGCGTGATACCACCGCCCGGGTAATGGCCACAGGGTCACGGCAGCCTTCACGGAAGTCGGCGTGGCCGCCTCGATGACGGCGATCCCGGTTCCCGGTCAGCGCTAGGGCCGGTCTCCAGCAATGGAGCTGCACCGGCGGCGCCAACCAGAGCTCCACCCTCAACGCGGTGAACTGACCACATCCCCCAAGCTCGCTGCCCTGCTGCTGGGTGTCCTCGGGGCCCCCGCGGCTAGGGCCCGGGGAGGAGGTGCTGGCCGCTTTCGTCCGGTCAGGGCAGCGCCCATTTCTGGTCGGCGTTACCGCTGCAGTCCCAGATCTGCAACTGGGTGCCAGGCGTCGTCGACCAGTTCGTATCGTCGAGGCACTTATTGGATTGCGGATTGTAGAGTGATCCGTTGGATTGCGGGATGAAGACCTGCGCGCCGGTGTTATTGCAGGTGTACAGGTCCACCGTGGTCCCGTCTGCGGTGCCGCCGCCGTTGATGTCCATGCACTTGCCGAGGGCCTGCAGCGTGCTGCCCGCCTGGACCACCGTCCACTGCTGGGCGTTGGTCCCGTTGCAGGTGTACACCTGGACCGGGGTGAAGTTTGCGCTGCTGGCCCCGCGTACGTCCACGCACAGGCCGCCGTAGCCGACGATCGGGCCGGTGGTCCCGCCACCGCCACCGCCACCGCCGGAGCCGGACGTGGTGTAGGCCGCCACGTACTGGACGCTCATCGTGCCGCCCGAGGTGGTCGAACCGGTGGGTGCGGTGCAGCCGCACTGGCCGTCCGGATACCCGCCGCCCATGGCCAGGTCGAAGATGATGGACATGTTGTGGTCGAACGCCGCCTGCCACGTCGCCGTGCCCACCTGGCTCTCGGACACCGAGAAGTACTGGTTACCGTCGAGGTAGAAGGTAATCGACTCGTTCGAGGCGTTCGTGCGGTTCTCGATCATCGTGTACGTGTGGTAACCGGTCTGGCAGCCTGAGCAGGCGTGCAGCCCGCTGCCGATACCGGTCGTCTCGTTGCACGGTCCGCCCGGGTCCGTACCGCAGTGCACGGTGCCTGAGAGTTCGGACAGCGCGTTGACGTCCTCCATGATGTCGATCTCGCCGTTTTCCGGCCACTGGCCGGGGCCGAGCATCCAGAAGGCCGGCCAGTAGCCGACCCCGCTCGCCGGGTTGGGCTGCTGGATGGAAGCGGTGACTTCCAGTTCGCCGCCGGCCGGCGCCCCGACGTTGGCGGACGTCGTCTGGATGCGGCCGGACGTCCAGTTGCTGCCGGAGCCGAGCGCGGTGATGTTGAGGTCTCCGTTGCCGTCGAGATGGACGTTGCTCGTAGAGTTCGTCATGGTCTCGATCTCACCGGTACCGAAGTTCGATCCCGGGCCGGTGTCGTACTGCCACTGCGAGTCGACGCCCGAGCCCGCGGATCCGTTGAAGTCGTCGCTGAACTGGGTCGTCCAGCCGGACGGCGGCCCGGGTACGGCGTTCGGTGCCGCCCTGCTGATATTGGCGAGCGCACCGGCGGTGGCCGTGGTCTGGGCGGTCGCCGCAGGGGCGGTCAGTGCGAGCACCGGAAGCGCGGCCACGGCCACCGCGATCGCGGTACGCCGGGCGGTCCGGCCGGCCCGCAGCCCTGGTCGGTCCCGGCGGCCCCGGCGGCCCAGGGAGTCCGGTGAGCCGGTCGCGTAGTGGCTGGTGAACGGGTCCAGCCCGCCGCGGTCAGCGGCCGGGACGGTTATGGATCTCGGTAGTTCCCCCCGAACTCTTTCCAGCCATCTGCTCATCCGCGGCCGCTTCCTGCCGTATTTATAAGGAAAGTTTCCTATTGGGTGTAACTGAACGTAACTCCACTCACGCAGTGCGTCAATAGATCAGTTCCGATTTTTTTCAAGGCCTGAAATAACTCCATCCGGAGTAACTGGCCGAGCCGTGGCGAGAAAACCGGCCCGGTTACCCGGCCCGGTTACCCGGCAGGGGAGACCCAGGACTGGTCGGAGTTCCCGGTGCAGCTCCAGATCTGCACCTGCGTGCCCGGTGATGTCGAATAGCCGGTGTCGTCCAGGCACTTGCCGGACTGCGGGTTGAGCAGCGCGCCGTCGCTCTGCGGCTGCCAGACCTGTGCGCCGGTACCGTTACAGGTGTACAGGTCGGCGAGGGTCCCGTTCGCGGTCCCGCCGCCCTCGATGTCGAGGCAGTCGCCGTCGGCGCGGACGGTGCCGTTCGGTTCCTCCGTCCACTGCTGGCCGTCGGTGCCGTTGCATGTGTAGATGTCCACCTTGGTGCCGGGAGCGTTGCTGTCGCTGGCGATGTCCAGGCACAGCCCTTGGTAACCGGCCAGCGGCGTGGTGGCGATCAGGGCCATGCTGCGCAAGATCCGGTGCCGCCACAGCACCCGCAGCTCCGGCGGCGGCGGCCGCAGCCAGCTGAGCAGCGCGCTGGAGACCGCGAACGAAGCCGCGTCGATGCCGAACGGCACCGGCGGCGCGATCGCGAACAGCAGGCCTCCCGTCATCGGGCCGCCGAGTTCGTTCATGACGATCTCGGCGCCCATCATGCGGCCGTTCGCAAGCGGCAGCGCTTCCCGCCCGACCACCTGGGGGATCAGCGTCTGGGATGAGTTGCGGAAGAACGTCTCGCACGTCCCGATCAGGAAGAAGCACGCGTAACGCGCGAGCAGGCCGACGGCATGGGTGATGACAAGCACGGTGAAGCCCGCGAGCAGGACGGCCCGGAACGCGTCGACGCGCGCCATCGCGCGGCGCCGGTCGGCGCGGTCGATGAGCACTCCGGCGGGCCAGCTGAACAGCAAGTACGGCAAGGTCAGCGCCGCAGTGACGCCCGCGATGAGCCGCGGGTCCCTGGTCAGCGTGAAGGCCAGCAGCGGTCCGGCGGTCAGCGCGGTGCCGTCCCCGGCGCCGGACACGGCGCTCGCGCACCACAGCTTCGCGAATTCCCGGCCCGCCGGCCCGCCGACCGCTATTCGCGCCAGCCTGCCGCTGACCGCCCCGCCCCGCCTGGACGAGGTGGTTAAGTCGCCCACTGTCATCTCCTCGGCACGGTCAGGCCGTCCGGCGACCGCCCGCAGTATCCCCAGAGCAGCCCGCGGCCCGCACGCCCGGCCGCGCCCACTGCGACCCGGCTGGTCCAGTCCTGACTGCGCTGCGCTCCTACCTGCTGTGGTGGTAGATGCCGAAGAGGTTTCCCGCCGGGTCGCGGAACGCGCCGGTCTCCATGTCGTCGTTGGCGACGGCCTCGGCGCCGTAGAGCGCGGCGCGCGCGGCGCTCTTCAGCGCGGACAGCCTTGGAGCGGAGATGCGCGATCCGCCGAGCTTCTCGACGCGGCTGAGGGTCTGCTCCACGTCGGCCACGCTCACGTAGACGGTCGCCAAGCGGGCTTCCTCCAGCCCGCCGATACCGCCCCAGATGCCCCGGCCGGTGTCGGGGTCCACCACCGCGTAGCCAGGGAAAGCTGAGTTGCCGACCGTCCAGCCGAACAGGTCCGCGTAGAACTGCTGGGTCCGCGCCGCGTCCGACCCGACGACCTCCCACCAGTCAACCGGCTCGCCCGAACCAGCCGACGGGGCTGGCTCGTCCCCCTGGGCAGGCTCGGCCGTTGCCTGCACCAGGCCAACCAGCAGACCATCTGGGTCATTGAACATGGCTATGGTCATCGCCCCGCCGCGGTCAGTGACCGGCACGACGGTCGTGCCGCCGAGCGAATTCGCCTTGTCGAGCGTCGCCTGCAGATCGTCCGTCTCGACGAAGAACGTCGCGTACGGCTGGCCGGTCTGGCTCTTGCCGATACCGCCATTGATGCCGCCGCCGCCGCGAGTGTCGATCATCGTGTAATCGCCCCAGGAGGAGCCCTGCAGTCCCCAGCCGAATAGTTCTCCGTAGAACGTCACCAGCAGCCTGTCATCTGCGGCGCCGACCTCGAAACGCACTACTGATGAGTTGCCCACTGCGCTGGCTCCTTCGCCGGAAATGCTTGTGCACCGAGCCTAGTGGCGTCTACCGGCCACAGGCCGGCGGGCCGGCCGGGTGCTGGCGCCCGCTAGCGGTCACGGCCAGCTGCCGATGCGCCTGAAGGGAGTGAAGTGGCGTCGGACCCTTGTCAAACGAGTCCGATCGAGTAAAGTCGACGCTAGGCAGAACGTCCGTAATGACCCATATTGAGTCATGACAACATAGTTTCTTGGCGTTCTGCTAGGTTTGTCGTGTCTTCATGAGCTGGCTAACAAACGCAACGGGTCTTCCGGAACTGGTCAATTCGCGGGCCATAACCGGGCGAGAGGGTGAGGTCCGCGGTGACCGGAGGCGGGTACCCTCAGCTTGAACCGGAGTGGGTTGACGAGGTTCTGCTGGCGGGCGCCGCGGACCATGTGTGCCTGCACCTGGGCGAGCCTGTCAGCCGGGCTGGGTTGCGCCGGCTCGTGGCCGAGCGTCGTCGGACCCTGGCTGACGCCGGGCTGCGGCGCGGCGGCTCTGTCGCGCTTTGCCTTGCGCCGTCGCTCGCGTTCATCGCCAATCTGCTCGCCTCGTGGCAGATCGGCGCGCAGGCGGCGCTGCTTGACCACCGGCTCACCCCGTACGAGGTGGACGTCGCGCTCCAGCGGCTGCTGCCCCAGGTCGTCGTGACGGCCGAGCGCTCTAGCGGCGCCCCTTTAAGGGGTTTCGCTGAGATCACCGAGCGCGTGAGTACGTATCCGGGTCGGCCTGCCGCGACCAGTCACGCTGTCATCCAGCTCAGCTCGGGATCGACGGGTCCCTCCAAGATCATCGCTCGTGACGCTGCGAGCCTCGTCGAGGAGGTGCAGCGCTATACGCAGATCGATGGCGTCCCGCGCGGTGGCGAACGCATCGTGTCGCTCGCCTCGATGGTGCACGTGCTCGGACTCGTCGGCGGCCTGCTTTACAGCCTGCATGCCCAGCTGAACCTGACGATCCCGGCCCGGATGACCGCGGACGGCATCTTGTCCACCGTCGGCGCTGGCTCGCAACCGACCACACTGCTTGGCGTCCCCTTCCATATCGAGCTGCTCGCGTCAGTGCTGAGCCCGCCAAGGCTGCCGCAGCTCACTGGCATGACCACCGGCGGCGAGCTCGTCCGCGCCGACGTCCACGCCGCGTTCGTGGACCGCTACGACATACGCCTCGGCAACATGTACGGCATGACCGAAGTCGGCGTCATCGCGACCGATCTGTTCGGTGTCAACCGGCCCGCTGTGATGCCGGCCCCCGGGCTTACCGTCCGTGAAGAGGACGGGGAACTGCACGTTTCGCTGCCGGCCTCGCCGTACCTTGGCGAGGCGGACCCGAACCGCTGGTCGGACGGCTGGCTGCACACGAAGGACGCCGGCAGCGTGGATCGCCAGACCGGACTCGTGCGGATCCTCGGCCGCCGGGACTCTCAGGTCTCCGTCGGCGGCCTCAAGGTCGACCTGACCGAGGTCGAGCACATGCTCGCCGCGCTGCCCGAGGTCGCCGGGGCCGTAGTCGTGCACGACCACGCGATCGAGGCGTACCTCGTGCTGACGCAGGGAGCCGAGGTGTCCGCCGTGGAGCGCGAGATCACGACCCGGCTCGCCGCCTACAAGCGCCCGCGGCGACTGCACGTGGTCGGGCAGCTACCGCGCACCGCCACCGGGAAGCTCGTCCGCGACCGCACCGTACTCCGCGACGTCGGGCCGAGCGGGTCAGCGACTCCGGACCTTCCCTCCTATGCCGAAAGGAAGCACCGGCCATGATCGATCAGATCCGCCAGTTCGTGCTCGACTCGCTGACGGAAATGAACTACAGCATCGATGACATCGACGACGACACCGTGCTCGGCCCGGCCGGCGCCGACCTGGAGTCGCTCGCCCTCGCCGAGCTGGTCGTGCGGGTGGAGGACCATTTCGGCGTGAAGTTCGACGACGACGAGGTCGAGACGCTCGCGGGCATCACCGTCGGCGAGTTCTGCCGCGCCGTGGCGCCGCGGATCCAGCCCGCATCGGCGCACTGACCGTGCCCGGAGTACCGCAGCGGCCGGACGTCATCGCGATGCTCGCCAGCTACGGTGACCGCGAGCCGGAGCAGGTCCCGGAAGCGATCGACTCCCTGGAACTGGCCTGGCTGATGCACCAGCTCGAGCAGCGTTACGGGGCGCTTGACGTCGACGACGACACGATCGCCCGGATGTCGACGGTCACCGGCGTGGTCGACGTGCTGAAGGTTCTGAAGGTCGGGCTACCGCATGGCTGATCGCCCCGCCGTGGCTCCGCCGCTGCCTGCCCGCAGGGGGACGGGCGTGGCGGTCCTCACGGGCGCCGCGGTGGCCAGCGCATACGGCCGGGGCACCGAGGCATTGCTGGCCGGGGTGCTGTCTGGCCAGCCCGCCTTCGCCCCCGTGCAGAGATTCGATGTCTCGGCCAGGCGTACCAGCGTGGCGGCGACCATGACCGGATCGCCGACGCTGCTCACCGAGGTGACCCGCGCCGTCCGGGATGCGTGCGACGACGCCTGCCTGTCGCCATCCGACCGCGCTCGCAGCCCGCTGTTCCTCGCCGTACACGGCAACCCGGCGATCGCCAGGGTGCCCGCCGCTGACAGGCACAGGTTCTCCACGGACGCATTCGCCGCCGCCGTCGCCGGGCGCTGCGGTCTCGCGGACTCCGGCATCCGCTGCTACACGTCGGCATGCGTGGCGGCGAGCACGGCGATCGCCGACGCGGCCGCGATGATAAGCCGAGGCCGCGTGGACCGTGTCATCGTGGCTGGCGGGTACCTCGTCGACAGCGACCAGTTCGCGCTGTTCGACGCGGGGCGCACGCTCGCAGGCGACGGCCGGGTCCGCCCGTTCAGCGCCGGGCGGCGCGGGCTGCTCCTTGGCGATGGTGTCGGCGCGGTTGTCATCGAGCCGGCCGAGCACGCGAAGGCGCGGCGGGCGCCGGTGCTGGCCCGGCTGGCCGGCTGGGGGCGGACCGGCGACGCTTACCATCCATGCCAGCCGCACCCGGATGGCCACGGCCTGGCGCGCGCGATCTGCGCCGCGCTGCAGCGGGCCGGAATCGCGGCGGGAGATCTCGGTTACATCAACGCCCACGGCTCGGGCACCCGGCAAAGTGACCTGGCCGAGACGAATGCACTGCGGCTGGCACTCGGCGACGCTGCCGCGACAGCACCGGTCAGTTCCACGAAGTCGCTGCACGGCCAGGCCCTGGAGGCGTCCGGCGTGCTGGAGCTGATCGTCACGCTGCTGGCGGTCGGCAAGGGAATGCTCCCGGTCAACGCCGGATTCCTCGGCTCAGACGACGCATGCCGCCTAAACCTCGTGCTGGGCGAGGCGCTTGCGGCCACCCCGGAGTACGCGATGAGCCTGAATGCCGCCTTCGGCGGGGCGAACACCGCGCTCGTGATCGGCCTGCCATGACCCAGCTCGCCCCGGCCGCAGTCATTGACCTCACCGCACTGCACACGGCGGCGACCGCAGTCGGCCTGACCGTGTCGGCCTCCGCGTGCTGGCCCGAGACGGACACGGACGCCGAGGTCAAGCCGCTCGCCGGTTTCATCGAGTCCACGTTCAGCCCGCTGCTGGCCGAGACGGCCGACCGGGTCCTGCGCCGTCGTCCCGAGCCGACGGGACAGGACGGTGTTACCGCCATCGTGATAGTGACGGCGCTCGGCGACGTCAGCAGCGCGACGCACGTCGCCCGCGCGGTGGACCTTGGCCAGCGCGTAGGCCCGCTGCTGTTCTTCCAGTCCGTGCCGAACGCTGTGGCCGGTTACCTGGCCGCGCGATGGCGGCTGACCGGGCCGATCGTGTGTGTCGGCGGACTCGGCGCCGGACTGGACATAGCCGCGGCGCTGATCGAGGACGCAGACGCGGACCAGGCGCTGGTCGTGTGCGTCGACCTTGGGGTGACCGACGGCGACAGGGACCGTGCCGCCGCCATTCTCGTGACCAGCACCACATGAAGCTGAAGGGGAAGTAAGCGATGAATGTCCTCAACATGGACCACATCGAGTTCTATGTGGGTGATGCGCGTCAGGCGGCACAATATCTGTGCACCGCTTACGGCTTCCGTGTTTACGGGCACGGCGGGCCAGAGACAGGGCTGCCGGGGCAGCGCAGCGTGCTGCTCGGACAGCACCACATCCGGATATTGCTGACCTCGGGCCTGCAGCCCAACCATCCGGCCAGCCAGTTCGTGGCCACGCACGGTGACGGCGCCGCCGTCACGGCGTTCCGCACCGACGATGCCGCCGCCGCGTTCAAAGAGGCCGTCGATGGCGGCGGCACCGGTCTGAGCAATCCGCGTACCTGGGCGGACGGCGCTACCTCGGTCGTCACCGCGGACGTGGCGGGCTTCGGCGACGTCGTGTACCGCCTGGTTGAGCGCCATGGCGCCGACACGAGCTTCCTGCCCGGGGCGATCGAGATGGTGCCTGACGCTGACGCGGCCGCCGAGGACGGGCTGCTGCGCGTCATCGACCACGCGGCGGTGTGCGTGCCGGTCGGCGAGCTTGACGCCACGATCGCCCGGCACGAGCGAGCGTTCGGCTTCGCCGTCACGTTCGAGGAGTACATCGAGGTCGGCGAGCAGGGCATGCGCAGCAAGGTCGTGCAGAGTCCCTCCGGCGGGGTCACATTCACGTTCATGGAGCCGGACATCAGCCGCCGGCCCGGCCAGATCGACGACTTTCTGGCTTGGCACCACGGCGCTGGCGTGCAGCACGTCGCGTTCGGCACCAACGACATCGTGCGCGCGGTCCGCACGTACGCCGACCGGGGCGTTGAGTTCGCGCCGACGCCGTCGAGCTACTACGACGTGCTGGCACCGCGCCTGGGCGCGACCGAACTCGAGGTGGGCGCGCTGCGCCCGCTCGGCATCCTGGTCGACCGAGATCACTGGGGTCAGATGTACCAGATCTTCGCTAAATCGACGCACATCCGGCGTACGTACTTCATCGAGCTGATCGACCGGCACGGCGCGCGCACCTTCGGTACGAGCAACATCCCGGCGCTGTACGCGGCCAAGGAGCGCGAGCTCGCCGAGATCCGCAACACCGCCGATCCGAGCAGGGTCTGACCGGAACCGACAGGAGAGCACGACTGGTGAGCATCGCAACTCCCTTCATGCTGACGGACGAGGAATACGCCCTGCTGCCGTCGGATGACGATGTCGAGTTTTACGCCGAGCACGGCTGGTACCTGAGCAAGAAGCTGTTCACCGACGACGAGGTCGACGAGCTGGTCGCGGCGAGCACGCGGTACTACGCCGGCGAGCGGGATCGCACCCTGCCGGTGCGGCCGCAGCGGCTCGCCTACTGGGAGCCGTCCCACGGCGACGTGCAGCGGCACAACGACTACGTCCACTATGAGCACGAGGGCCTGGCGAAGATCCTCGGCAAGCCCCTGATCGGCGCCGTGGCGGCCCGGCTGGCGCAGGCCGGCGAGATCCGCGCGTTCCAGTCAACGCTGATCCTCAAGCCACCGATCGCCACCGAGCCGAGCAATATCGTGCCGTGGCACTTCGACAAGCATTACTGGTCGACATCAACGTCGGACCGGATGCTGACCGCGTTCATCCCGTTCCACGACTGTGGCGAGGAGATGGGCACGATCACGATGATCGATGGCAGCCACCGCTGGCGGGAGATCAGCCGGGATGACTCGATGACCAGGCATTTCGCGGAGCGGGAGCGCGGCGACCTGGAGCGTGTGCTGGCGGAGAACGCCGCCTATAACAACGCCGGGGTCGTCAAGGTCCCGATAATCATTCCCAAGGGTCATATGAGTTTTCACCACTGCCGGATCTACCACGGCAGTGCCGCCAACCGGAGCGACCGTCCGCGCCGGGCCGTTTCCTTCCACCTGCAGGACGGCGAGAACGCCTACCGCCGATACGTGCTGAGCACGGGCGAGACCCTCGCCTACAACCACGACGTGCTGGTCCGGCGGCTTCCCGATGGCCGTCCTGACTACGCCGACCCGCAGTTCTGCCCGGTCTTGTGGCGCAACCCCGACACGTCCGGATGAGCGGACACCAACACAGGAGGCTTTTGCATGTCTCGTTATGACTGGGGGCAGCGGCACCCGGGGATCGACCGTCTCGAGAGCCAGATCACCGAAGCCCGCAACCGGGTCGTCACCCATCCGATCTATGCCGCGCTGGACAGCCATGACGCCATCTGCACGTTCACCGAGCACCACGTGTTCGCCGTGTGGGACTTCATGTCGCTGCTGAAGTCGCTGCAGCGCAACCTGACCTGCGTCGAGCTGCCGTGGGTCCCGACCGGCCCGACCGGCAGCCGCCGGCTCATCAACGACATCGTGCTCGTCGAGGAGAGTGACGAGCTCGGCGCCGGTTTCATCAGTCACTTCGAGCTTTACCTGGCCGGGATGACCCAGGCCGGCGCCGACACCTCGGTGATCTCGGACTTCATCGACCGGCTCCGGCGCAAGCAGCCCGTGTTCGAGGCGCTCGACGATGCGAACGTGCCGCCGCCGGCGGCCGAGTTCGTCCGGCTCACCTGGGGCCTGATCGGGAGCGCGCCGGTGCACGCGCAGGCCGCGGCGTTCGCATTCGGCCGCGAGGACCTGATCCCTGACATGTTCCAGCAGGTCGTCGGCGTCAACGAGCGCCTCGGATCGCTCGGCACGTTCGTCGACTACCTGGCTCGTCATATCGAGGTCGACGGCGAGCAGCATACGCCGATGGCGATGCAGATGCTCGCGGACCTCTGCGGGGACGACGACGCCAAGTGGGCGGAGTGCGCCGATACGATCAACCTCGCCCTCGCGGCCCGGGCCCGGCTGTGGGACGGCATCCTCGCCGCCATCGGCGACCGGGTGCCGGCGGCGTAGCGACGGCCGGAACGGCCGGGAGAGGCGGTCATGGCTGACTCAGCCGACCAGTACCGGGCCGACCAGTACCGGGCCGGCCTGTACCGGACCGTGCGGCTGATCCGCCGGTTCGAGCAGCGGGCGATCGAGATGGTGCGCAGCGGCGTCATCGCCGGGGGTATCCACCCTTACCTCGGCGAGGAGGCGATCGCGGCGGGCGTCTGCGCGGCGCTGCGGCCAGACGATCTCATCACCAGCACCCATCGCGGCCACGGACACGTGCTGGCGAAGGGCGCCGACCCCAGCCGGATGCTCGCTGAGCTGGCAGGCCGCCAGACGGGGCTGAACCGCGGCCGGGGCGGGTCGATGCACGCCGCCGACGTCAGCGCGGGGATCTACGGCGCCAACGCCATCGTCGGAGCCTCGGCCGCGATCGCGACCGGGGCGGCCTGGTCGCACCGGCGCGCCGGACGCGACCTCGTCGCCGTCACGTTCTTCGGCGACGGCGCGGTGAACCAGGGCGTGCTGCTCGAGGCGCTGAACCTGGCGTCGCTGTGGCATCTGCCGGTGATCTTCGTCTGCGAGAACAACGGCTTCGCCACGACGATGCGGGTCGAGAACGCGACCGCCGGAACCATCACCGGCCGCGCCGAGGCGTTCGGAATCCCGGCGCAGACGGTGGACGGAATGGACCCGGAGACAGTGCTCGCCGCGGCGTCCGCGGCGGTGGCCCGGGCTCGGGCGGGGGACGGGCCGACGTTCCTTGAGTGCCTGACGTACCGGTTCGACGCGCATCACACCTGGGAGTACGCCGTCCGCCCGCGGTACCGGACGGACGAGGAGGTGGCCGCGGGCACGGCCCGTGATCCCGTGCAGATTCAGGCGGCCCGGGTGCCGGAAGGCGTACGCGCGCAGATCGACGCCGAGATCGAGGCGCTGCTCGACGAGGCCGAGCGGTTCGTGCACGCCAGTGCGGAACCTGACCCGGCCGGTGCCCTCGACTACCTCTACGCGACTGGCCTGCGCGGCCGGACGGGAACAGGCTGATGCCGATTCTGTCTTACCTGAAGGCATTCAACCGGGCGCTGGCCGACGAGATGGAACGCGACCCGGCGGTGTTCGTGCTCGGCGAGGACATCGGCGTGGCGGTCAGCAACCTCACCAGCAACCTGCTCAAGCGGTTCGGGCCGGAGCGCGTCCTCGACATGCCGATCTCGGAGCAGGCATTCACCAGCTTCGCGACCGGCGCCGCGATGTCCGGTTCCCGGCCCGTGGTCGAGTTCCAGATTCCGGCACTGCTGTTCCTGGTGTTCGAGCAGATAGCCAACCAGGCGCACAAATTCTCCCTGATGTCCGGCGGCCAGATCAAGGTCCCTGTGACCTACGTGCTGCCCAGCTCGGGGTCCCGCGCGGGCTGGGCCGGGCAGCACTCCGACCAGCCGTACAGCCTGTTCGCGCACGTCGGCGTAAAGACCGTGGTGCCAGCCACGCCGACGGATGCCTACGGCCTGCTCGTCACCGCGATCCGTGACGACGACCCGGTGATCGTCTTCGCACCGGCCGGCGCCGTGCCTCGCCGGGAGAACGTCGACTTCGGCGCGCTCCGGCCGGTACCGCTCGGCGTCGGCCGCGTACACCGCCCGGGCAGCGATGTGACGGTGGTGGCGGTGGGACATCTCGTGCACGACGCGCTCGCGGTCGCCGACGAGCTCGCGGACACGATCTCGGTCGAGGTGTTCGACCCTCGCACGCTGTACCCGTTCGACTGGCCGGGGCTGGCCGCGTCCCTGGAGCGGACCGGCCGGCTCGTCGTCGTCGACGACTCCAACCGGACCTGCGGCATCGGCGGCGAGATCCTGGCCACCGCCGCCGAGGAGATGCACCTGATCGCGCCGCCGAAACGGGTCACCCGTCCGGATGGGGCGGTGCTGCCGTTCGCTCGTGAGCTCGATCTCGCCCTGCAGCCGACCCGCAGCCAGCTGCGCGCGGCGATCGAGACCGTCGCCAAGAGCAGGTAACGCGCTCGGCCAGCCGACGGCCTCCAGGAGGAACGGCGCGGCACCGGTCAGCGCCACCGCGGCGCGAAAGCTCGTCGGCGCCGTGACGTCTGCGACCCGATGCGGGCTGGCGGGCTCGGCGCAGCTGACGACATCGCGGCTGCGAACCGCGATCTTCAGATTGGACCAGAGGCGGCCGCCGACCGCCTTGACGACCGCTTCCTTGCGGGCCCACAGGTGCGCGAACCTGTCCGCCCGGGCGCTCGCGTCGCGACCCGCCGCGACGTACCCGGCCTCATCGGGCGGAAAGAACCGGGCCGACAACCCGACCGTGTCCAGGCCAGGCACCAGGTGCTGGACGTCGACACCCACCGGGCGGCCGGTGCTGATGGCCGCCGCAATCATGTCGCCCGAGTGCGAGAGGCTGGTATGCAGCCCGGACCACGGGGGTCCGAGCTCGGGTTTGCCGTACCGGCCGGGGGTCCAGGTGAGTGCCGCGGGCCGCGTGTTCAGCTCGCGGCCGGCCAGGATCCGGAGCGCGCCGTGCGCGACCGTGAACCGCTGCTGGTCGCGCGGGCCTCCGAATGCCGCCGCGCGGGCGCGCTCGCTGTCGTCGAGCACGTCCCGGCAGCTGGCCGCGGTATCTGCTGGTACGTCGACTGGAATGATCCAGACGCGGACGAGACCGGTCACGTCCGGACGTCGGCGATCAGGGCGGCTAGGCGGCGGACACCCTCATCGATCTGGTCAGTCGCCAGTGCGCTGCACGACAGCCGGATGGCGTGACTGCCACCCCCGTTCAGGTAAAAAAAGCTCATCGGCGTCCACAGCACGCCGTAATCTCGCGCCGAGAGCTCGAGCAGCTTCTCGTCAGCGCGGACGGGCACGTCGAGGACGGCGAAGAAGCCGCCGCTCGGCGAGTTCCAGGTGATCACCGGATCGCTGAAGTGGCGCTCAAGCGCGGCTAGCAGCGCGCGGAGGTTGCGCCGGTAGAACTCGATCTTCTCCCGGTTCGCGGTGCGCAGGCTGTATTCGCACGACACGAGCACGCCGCCGATGACGGCCTGCGCGATCGGAGAGGTATTGACGGTGATCATGCTCTTGACCGTCGAGAGCTCGTCGGCCAGCAGGCTGCGATGGCCGCCCGCGCTGACGACGGTCTGATCCGCGACCAGGAAGCCCACCCGGGCGCCGGGGAATACCGACTTGGCGAACGAGCCGAGGTAGATGACCCGCTGGCCGGTGTCCAGTGACTTCAGCGCCGGGGTCCGCCTGTCGTCGAGCCCGAACAGCCCGTACGGGTCGTCCTCCAGGATCAGCAGGTCCTGATCGGCCGCCACCTCGATCAGCCCGCGCCGCACGTCAGCGCTCAGCGAGACGCCGGACGGGTTGGCGAAGTTCGATACCACGTACAAGGCCCGCGGCCGGTGACCGCTGGCGCGTACCTCGCGGGCGACGCGCGCGACCGTTTCCGGACGCAGACCCTGCGCCGTCTCGGGCACAGGGACCACGGTGACGCCGAGCACGCGCGCGGCGCCGGTGAAGCCGACGTAACAGGGCTCGGCGGCGAGTACGACGTCCTCGGGGCCCGCGCACAGCCCGCGCAGCGCGATGATCATCGCTTCCTGGCAGCCCGAGGTCACCATGACCGACTCGGCGGGAACGCGGATGCCCTCGTCGATCTCCAGCATCCGCGCGATCATCGCCCCGAGCTGACCGTTCGTCCGGCCGTACTGCAGGATGGCCTGCCGGACGCGCGCCTCGCCCGTGCCCTGAGCCCGCAGGTACCCGACGTAGGCAGCCAGGTAACGCTCGACATCGGTGACGGCATAGAACTCATCGAATGGCCGGCCCGCGGCGAGCGATATCGCGGCGGGGAAACGGCTGGCCACCTCATTAAGGAAGTTCATCGACGCTGACACGGGATCGGTGACCGACGTGTGCAACGACTCACGCACCAGCTCGACCATCGGTGCAGGCACCCTGCCTCGGTTCAAAACGGCATTTCCCGTAAAAGGTAGTTTATCCTAGGCGGGGCGACCGGCCATAGCTTGCTCACCCGGCTCACACGCCTCATACGGCCCGAACGAAAGGGGTGTGCGAGCTGTGCCCCTCGACCCGCAGCTGCAGGCGATACGCGACCAGAGCGAGCGTGACAACGTTCCGCCGCTCTACACCATGTCGCTCGCCGACGCCAGGGCCGCCGATCTTGCCTCGATCCAGGCCAGCGGGGGCGAGCCGGAGCCCGTCTACGAGGTCGCCGATCTGAAGATCCCCGGGCCCGGCGGCGAGCTGCCGCTGCGGCTGTACCGGCCCGCCCGCGAGCGGCCGCTGCCCGCGCTGCTCTATTTCTTCGGCGGCGGCTGGGTCCTCGGCACCATCGACACGGCCGACGGCGTCTGCCGCAGCCTGGCCAACTCCTCCGGCGCGCTGGTCGTCGTGGCTGGTTACCGGCTGGCCCCCGAGCACCGGTTCCCGGCGGCGATCGACGACTGCTACGCGGCGGTGCGCTGGGTCGCCGAGCACGCGGACGAGATCGGCGCAGACCCGGCCCGCCTCGCGGTCGGTGGCGACAGCGCCGGCGGGAACCTGGCCGCGGGAGTAGCGCTGCGGGCCCGCGCCGACGGCCAGGCACTGGCCGGCCAGCTTCTCGTTTATCCCAATACCGACCAGCTCGCCGACGACCCGTCGATGCGTGCCGCGGACGATCCGTTTCTCTTTAACCGCCACTCCGTCGCCTGGTACCGCCAGCATTACCTGACCGATCCCGGCGACGCGGCCAGCCCGCTAGCCTCGCCGCTTCGTGCCGAGAGCCTGGCCGGGCTGCCGCCGGCGCTCGTCATCACCGCGGAGTACGACCCGCTGCGCGATCAGGGCGAGGCGTACGCCCGCCGGCTCGCCGAGGAGGGCGTCCAGGTCGAACTCAGCCGATACCCGGGCATGGCGCACGGGTTCTTCACGATGGCCGGCACCGTGGACGCCAGCCGGGCCGCGATCGCGCAGGCCGCCTCGACTCTGCGGGCCTGGTTTGACCCCGCGGCCGCATCCGGCCGCGGCTAGGCTCCGGCTAGGAGACCACAGTGACACGCGCGGACGAATCAGCTCTACCAGCTATGTTCGAGCGGGACCGCGAGGACCGTGTGGTCGTCCCGTTCACGGGAGCGGACGCGGGCACGGCGCCGTTCGGCTGGGGCCAGAAGGCGATCTGGCAGGACATGCAGGAAAGCGGCAACCAGTTCACCATGTACGGAATGATGGCGCTGCCCGACGGCACCGTCCAGGACGCGGCGGCCCGGCTGAGCGGACTGATGCACCGGCACGCCGCCCTGCGGACCAGAACGATTACCGGCCAGGAAGGTCGCCCGTACCAGGAGGTAGCCGGGTCGGGGCAGATCGGCCTGGACATCCTGGCCATCGGTGACGACGTCGAGCCGACCGGGTACATCGACGATCTCATGGCCGCCTGGCCGCTCATACGGTTCGATTTCCAGCGCGATTGGCCGCTGCGGATGGCGGTGCTCAGGCAGCGCGGCGCCTGTACGCACCTGGTCTGGGTACTCTCCCACCTGGTGGCCGACGGCGCGGCCCACTTCTTGCTCCTGGACGACCTGGTGGCGGCCGGGACGGCCGGGCACGCGGCCGGGGCGGCGCGGCGCCCGCAGATTCTCGACGTGGCCACAAGCGAGCAGGAGCCGCAGCTTCGGCAGCTCAGCAGCCGCGCGATGCGGTACTGGGAAGCTCAGCTCGGCCACGTCCCGGCGCTGACGTTCGGCGAGCCCGGCCACCCCCTGGGGCAGGGGGAGCAGCGGTACTGGCAGGTCCGGTTCAGCTCGCCCGCGGCCCACCTGGCCATGCTGGCCATCGCCGAGCGCACAGGGACCGACGCTTCGCGGGTGACGCTCGCCGTCATCGCGACGGCCATCGGGCGCGCCACCGGGGTGCATCCGCTGACACTCAAGGTCATGATGAACAACCGGTTCAGGCCGGGCCTCGCCGACGTCATCGCCCCGATCGCGCAGAACTCGGTGGTCACCATCGACGTCACGGACACCTCGATCGACGAGGTGGTCACGCGCACCCGCGGCGCCGCCCTGACCGCCGGCATGCGCGCCTACTACGACCCGGACGAGCTCGCCGACGTCATGGCGCGGCTGGATGCCGAACGCGGTTATCCGGCCCGGGTCACCTGCCGGGTCAACGACCAGCGCGCGATGGTCAGGCGCGGTCAAGAGGCCGCCGACGCCGGTCCCTCTGAGGTGAGCCAGGTAACCCCGGAGCAGGTCAGGCAGAGGCTGACCGAGACGACGCTCACCTGGCTCGGCCCCAGGTACAACATGCACGAGCAGGCCAATATCCTCGTCGAGAACCGGTCAGGCGTCGTGTCGCTGCACATGATGTGGGACCGTCGGTGCCTCACCGACGAGCAGGTCGAGGCACTGTTGCGCGCCGTCGAGGAGGTGGCCGTCGAGGCGGCGTTCGACCCGGCCGCGCCGACCAAGGTCCCCCTGGCCGTTACCACCTAGTGTCGTGTGAGCGAGGTATTTTGGCTTCGGTTCTGGTTCCCTGTGGTGGCTGATGCCGTTGACTGCGGGGGTTCCGCTGGGTGATCGCGTGGTGCTGCTGGCGGGTCCGGTCGCCGCCGGCGGGGGGCTGCTCCGGGCGCCGTCGCCGGGTTGTGCGTGGTGGATCCGGGCCTGGCGGTGGACCGGGTGGACGGGGACATGCCGGGTCTGCCGCGGATCCGGGATCCGCCGCGGTCTTTGCGGTGGTGCGGCGGCTGCTGGGTATGGTGATGCGGGATTTATCCCTGGCCTGATCCAGCCGGGCATGATGCGGCCCGGAACGCCGGTTTGCGCGGAAGATCGGGCTTCCGCGGAAGATCAGGGCAACGGGGGGGTACCAAAGTTTCCGCGGAAGCCGGATCTTCCGTGATCTTTTTAAACGGGGCGGGTGCGGGCGGGTCAGGGGTGCGGGGAGGTTGAGGTGGGTGGCGGGAGTGGCGGCTGGGGGTGCGGGCCGGGGGCCGGGGCCGGCGCACTGTCCGGGGCGGTGACGGGGGCGGGGTGTCTCCGCTCGTTGCCGGGGCTGGCGGGCAGTCAAAATACCTCGCTCACGGAACACTAGCTCCAGCGCGATCCGGTGTCGAAGGCGGTCAGGCACAGATAACGCAGGTGCGGATCGTAATCGGCGGCCACCAGAAGGTCCGGGTGGCCTGCGGGGGCCACGGGGTCCGCGTCGCCGGTGAGCTCGTCGATGAGCCCCCACCAGACCTCGGTGGACGGCTGACCGGGCGGCATCACCCGCACCCGCCCGGCCGCGGGCGCGGCCCATACCGCGGCGAGGGCGTCACTGAGCACCAGCGCCACGTCGTGATGGCTCGCCGCCAGCTCGGCCAGGTCAGCGGCGGCAAGGCGGGCGACATCGCCGGGCGGGACGCCCGGATGCTGGCGCACGTCGGCGACCCGCGCCCGCGGCATCGCCCCGTCACCGTAGAGCCCGTCACCGTAGAGCATGGCGACACCCCGGTGCTGCGCTGGCACCGGTGCCGGGCAGTCGTACGGGAGAGCCGCCTGCTCGACGACGACCAGCAGCGCCCGCCGGATTCCGGCCGACGCCGCGTATTCGCGGGCAATCCGCAGGCCGGTGAAGGCCGCCGCCGAGCCCTGGTCACAGATCGCGAACGCCATCGGCGCGCCCGGAGTGAGGTGAGAAAGATACGCGGCCGTCTGGCGGCCGGGCCGCAGGTCATGGATAGAGAACGCCAGCACAAGCAGGTCGACCGGCTCATCTGCCGGCACGGCCGGCCCGATCAGCGCTTCGGCCATTTCCCCGTAGGAATGGCCGAGGGCTGGTGACGGCGGCTCGCCGAAAAGGGCCACCGGCACCTCGCGCGCGTAGGGCCGGGCCATGTCCGCCAGGTACTCGCCGACCCGGGCCCGGTTCGGCGGATCGGCGAGGAACTCGGCAGGCCCGGTGAAGGAGCGGCGCACGGCTCGTACCAGGTGGAGGTCACGGCGAAGCGGCGGTTTCGTCGGGGGGCGCGCGACGAACACGGCGTCTAACTTGGCCGCGAATTGCCGGCCACGAACGTCGCCAGATCCCCGACCGTTTTCATCTGGTCCTGGTCCATCAGCTCGACATCGATGAGAATCAGCAGCTGGTCTTCCAGCTCGAGCAGCAGCTCGAGCGCGAACGTGGAGCTGAGCCCGAGCTCCTCCATCAGTCGCATGTCCTCGGTGACCGGCTCGGGGCGGTCAAGGAGCCGAGCCAGCACCGTGGTCATCGTGTCGATCACCCGCCGCCGGAACTCAGCATCCAAGCCAGTTTCTGGTGTTGCCATGTCGCGTCTCCTCGGCTTGCTCGGTCAGTGCTCGAATACCATCGCCGCGAACGTCGCTCCGCCGCCGGCGCCGACCGCGGCGGCGAGGTAACGGTCGCCTGGCTGCAGCAGGCCACGCTCGCACGCGGTCTGGTAGTTGGCAAATAGATCCGCGCAGAAAACGTGGCCGCTGGTAGGGATATTGTCAAGCAGCACCCGGTCGCGCGGGAACTTGAGCAGCAGGCACATCCGCTGCCAGGTCACCATATTGACATTGTGCGGCAGGATGACCCGGATGTCGTCGAGCGTCAGGCCGGCCTCGTCCAGGGCCTGGAGCATCACCTCGGCCAGCAAGGGCCGGTACTCGCGCTGCAGCCGCGCGTCGTTCTCGCCCGTGGCGCTGTCGAAGTCGCCCCGCACGTTGGACGCGTACGCGAGCAGCCGGTCGCGCGCGCCGAACGCACTGACCAGGCACGCGGAAGCGCCCTCGCCGAAGACAGTGGTGTCCGCGAACACCTGGGCGTCGTGGGTGAACGCCTTCTCGCCGGCCAGGATGAGCGCGAGCGGCCCGGCCGGGTCGCCGGGTCCGTCCGGCCCGTCGGCTGTGCCAGTGTCGGCTGTGTCGGCGGCGAGCAGCCGGCCGGCCATGTCGATCGCGAGCAAGCCGCTGGCGCAGGACTGGTGCGTGACGGTGAACGCGAGCGCGTGCTCAAGTGAGAGCGCGCGGCAGACCTCGTGCAGCGGGTTGACCGGGTAAGGCGCGACGACCGGCATGGCCCGCGCGTACAGGACATACCGGACGCGGTGCTCCTGGCCGCGGAGCGCATCCAGCCCGGCGGCGGCTTTCATTAGCAGGCCGTACAGCGACGCGTCCGGGTCGCGGCCGACTTCCCTTAGCCCGTGAAACCGCCGGAAGAGCTTGACCTGCATCTCGGTCAGGCCCAGGGAGCCGGCCAGGCTCTCGATGGGTATCCGGACCGGCGGCAGGTACACCGATACCGCTTCCAGCGCGGTCATGGTGTCACCGCATCAGGTGGCGTCGTGAATGTCAATTTATGTCATGATATCGGCGTGGCCCGGTTCCTTTTCGTCATCGTCCCGGTGGTAGCCCGCCTCTGGCCCGCGGTGGCCATCGGCGATGCACTTGCCGCCAGCGGGCACGAGGTGGCCTGGTGCGGGCCCGAGAGCGTGCTGCGCCCGCTGGTCGGACCGGACGCGACGATCTACCCGACCGGCAAGCGCTCGTACCGCGAGTTCCATCAGGTAGGCACGGCCGCGGTGCGGGAGCTGTGGGACGAGTACGTGATGCCGCTCAACCGCTTTATCCAGGGCCCGGTAGACCGCGCGGTGGCGGAGTACCAGCCCGGCGTGGTCGTCGCCGACCAGTACGCGCTGGCCGGCGCCCTGGCTGCGTACAAGCACGGCGTGCGGTGGGCGAGCCTGTGCGCCGGCGTACTCGAGCTCACCCCGCCCGCCACCGATCCTGGCCTGCAGGAGTGGGTCCACTCGAATCTGGCGCGGGCGTGGGTGAGCGCAGGCTTGCCCGCCGATGACGGTGTCGACCTGCGCTTCTCGCCGTACCTGGTGATCGCGACGACCAGCCGGGCGCTGACCGGCCCGGTGCCCATGCCGGCACACTGCCTGCTGGTCGGGGCCGCGCTCGGCGCGCGGCGCACTGACCCCAGCTTCAACTGGGATTGGTGGGATCCCGGCCGGCGGCATGTGCTGGTCACCGCCGGCACCTTGTCCGCGCACCTGGTGCACGGCTTCGTACCGCGGATGATGGCGGCCCTTGAGCCGATGGCAGGCCGGGTGCAGGCGGTGCTCAATGCCACCGCGGATACGGTGCCCGATCCGCCGCCAAACGTCCTGGTCGTGCCGCGGGTCCCGATGCTCGAGCTGATGCCACGCCTGGACGCGGTGATATGCACGGGCGGGCAGAGCACGGTCAACGAGGCGCTCACCCACGGCGTGCCGCTGGTCGTCGCGCCGATACGTCTCGGCGAGCTTTCCGTGGCGGAGCAGGTGACGCGGGCGGGAGCCGGTATAGCGGTCTCGTTCGCGGAGGCGACCCCGGCGCAGCTCGCCGCGGCGGTGACGGACCTGCTCGACGAGCCGGGCTACCGGGCGCAGGCACGCCGGATCGGCGAGGAGTACTCAGCGGCCGGGGGCACTGGCGCCGCGGCCGCACAGCTCATTGCACTGGCGGCCGACAGAGCCGACGCACGCGTGGGCGACATCTAGGCGGGCCAGTCAGCCTGGGCTAGGATCGGGATAATTCACGCTATTCAGCCGGAAAGGGCGCGGATGAACGATGATGTGGCTCGCGTGTTGTGCGGCACGCCTGAGCTGCCGCCCCGCTGCGTTGCGCTGACCTTCGACGACGGCCCCGGTCCCAGGTCGGCCGAGCTGTCGCAGTTGCTGCGCGACGAGGGTGTGCCGGGGACGTTCTTCGTGCTGGGCGAGAGCATCGAACGATATGGCCACGTGCTGGACACGATCCGGGACTGCGGGCACGTGATCGGGCTGCACGGCGACCGGCACCGCCCGTTCAGGTCGGCCGAGCACGCGGCCGGCGAGCTCAGCCGATGTGCGGAGCGGGTCAGCGACTACCTGGGCGAAACGCCGTGGTTCCGGCCGCCGTACGGCATGGGCGACTGGCCGGTTCCCGGCTTCGCCGGTCCGGTCGGCTGGCATGCGCAGGGACAGGACTGGAACATCATCTACCGGCACGGGCAGACGGTGGATGCCTGCGTGGATGCCATCGCGCAGCGGCTCATCGCCCAGGACGGCGGCATCGTGCTCCTGCACGACTTCGCGGCGTCCACCGAGTTCGTCCCGGCCGGCCTGACCGAGGCAGATCTGGACCTGCGGATCATCGAGATCACGACGTCGGTGATCGAGCGGCTGCGCGGCGCGGGATTCTCGTTCACCGGGCTGCCAGAGCCTGCGCAGACTCCCGTGCCTGCGGCGCCGGCCCGGGTCGCGGGCGAGACCGCGGCGCGGGGGCCTTCGGGCCCAGCGCGCGAGCGTGCGGCCGGCGGGCTGGCCATGGCTGAAGACATGCAATCCCTGCGGCTGCACCGCGCGACAGCCAAGGCAGCGGGCGGCATCCTCGATGTGGTCATGCCGATACGAGTCGGCGACGGCCCTCCCCTTTTCTGCGCGCATCCCGTGGTCGGTCTGAGCTGGTGCTATCTGGCCCTGCTCCCGCATGTCGATGCCAGCTTCCCGCTCTATGGCCTGCAGGCCCGTGGCCTGCGACGACCCGAGCCACTGCCGGCCAGCATGGAGGAGATGGCGCGGGACTACGCCGACCAGATCCGGATCACGCAGCCGTCCGGTCCCTACCACCTGCTCGGCTGGTCACTGGGCGGGAACATCGCCTTCGCGATCGCGGAGGAACTCGAGCGCCGCGGTGAGCAGATCGGGTTGCTCGTCATCCTGGACGCAAGCCTGGAAAGCACCGAGGGGATCGCGCTGAGCAACGAGCCCTGGATGCTCTACAACCTCGTTCTCGCGCAGTTCGGGTACGTGCCCGCGCTGACCCCCGCCGATCCGGAGCCCGAGGCCCGGATGCTCGAACTGGTGCGCCGCCGGCCGGGTCTTGGGCTTGATGAGTGGCCGGACCAGCGTCTGCGCGCGCTGCAGCGCGTGATCAAGAACAACGTCGAGGTGGCGCGCACCCACCAGCCCGGCCGCGTGCACTGTCCCATGCTGTTCTTCTCCGCCACCCGCAATCCGCCCGGGCTGGCCGAGAAGCTGGAGAGCTGGCGGTCGTTCGTCGATGGCCCGATCGGGGCGGTCGAGCTGGACTGTGACCATCGGTACATGCTGCTGCCCGAGCCGATGGCGCGGCTCGGGCCAGCGCTCTCGGACCGGCTGGCGCGCGCTGCCGCGGCCAGCACAGCGCCGGTTGTGTAAGCAAGCTGGCCCATCTAGCCCGACGAGGTGATCTTACGTTGGCGTCCTGGGGTTGCCACCGTGCCAGTCTTCGGCCGCGCCCGGCCCGCTTCGGGTGCCAGGAGACCCGATGATTATTGAGGCCAGCGGTCTGCGCAAGTCGTACCGGTCCAAGCACGGTCGCAAGGCCACCACGGTCGACGCGGTCCGCGGCGTGGACTTCGCCGTGCAGCGCGGCGAGATCTTCGGTTTCCTCGGTCCCAACGGAGCCGGGAAGACGACCACGCTCCGGATGCTGACCACGCTGATCCGCCCGGACGGCGGCGACGCCACGATCGCCGGGATCGACCTGCGGCGCGCACCGGCGCAGGTGCGGCTGCACATCGGCTTCGTGGCTCAGGCCAGCGGCACCTACGCCCAGTCCAACGCGCGGCGCGACCTGGTCCACCAGGCGCGGATGTACGGTGCCTCGAAAGCCGCCGCGAAGGAACGGGCCGAAGCGGCCATTGCGGCCTTCCAGCTCGAGAGCTTCGCCGACCGCAACATCGGTACCTACTCCGGCGGGCAGCGCCGGCGCCTGGACGTGGCGCTCGGCGTGATCCATTCACCCGAGGTCGTGTTCCTGGACGAGCCGACCGCCGGGCTGGACCCGCCGAGCCGGGCCCGCATGTGGCAGGAGGTGCGCAGGCTCCGCGACCAGGGCATGACGATCTTCCTCACCACGCACTACCTGGACGAGGCCGACGCGCTGTGCGACCGGATCTCGATCATCGACGCGGGGCTGATCGTCGCCGAGGGTACCCCGTCGGACCTCAAGCGCGAGTTCTCCGGTGACGTCGTCACCGTCGACCTGGCCGCGCCGGGCGGCGCGGTCGTACCCGAGCCGGCCACCATGCTCGACGCGTCCAAGATCCTCACCGAGCAGCCGTGCGTGCAGTCCTGCGAGACCATCGACCACACGCTGCGGCTCTACGTGGACAGCGCCGCCACGGCCGTCCCGCAGGTCATGCGCGCGCTGAGCGCCAAGGGGATCGAGCCGGGGGCGATCGAGACCCGCCGCCCGAGCCTCGACGACGTGTTCCTGGCCAAGACCGGCCGGACTCTGGCTGAGTGACCGGAAACCGGAAAGGCAGCAGCTATGAAGCTTGCCCGTGATACGTGGCTGATCTTCCAGTACGAGGCCGGGCTGCTGGTGCGCAGCCCGGTCAACATCGCGATCACGCTGCTCCAGCCCATCACCTACCTGCTCTTGTTCACCCCGTTCCTCAAGTCCGTCATGGGTGTCTCCACGTACAGCGGGGCCTATCAGATTTACGTGCCCTCGCTGCTGACCGCCATGGGCCTGTTCAGCGGCCTTTTCGCCGGGTTCGCCATGCTCGCCGCGATCAGCCAGGGGGTCATCGGCCGGTTCCGGGTCACGCCGCTCAGCCGCGTCGGCCTGATGTTCGGGCGGGAACTGGTGTTCGTCATGCTGACCTGCTTCCAGGGTGTCGTCATCACCGTGGTAGCTCTTGTCTTCGGGCTGCGGGCGCCGGTCGTCAACGTCCTGCTGGCCCTGGTCCTGCTGGCGCTGATGGTGCTCATCGGCGTCTCGATCTCCTACGTCCTGGCGCTCGTCGTGCCCACCCAGAACGCACTGCTGAACCTGACCAACGGGGTCACCGAGCCGCTCGCGCTGCTGGCCGGGGTGCTGATCCCGCTGTCGGTCGCACCGCTGTGGGTGCGGGACGTCGCCGTGTGGAACCCGTTCGCCTGGGGGGCCAACGGCATGCGGGCCGTCTTCCAGGGCAACATCGACGCCCAGGTCGTGTGGAAGGCGAGCGTCATCTTGGCCGGGCTGGCCCTGATCGCCGTGACGGCGTCGTCCCGGCTGTTCAACCGCGAGATCGCATGAACCGCGCACCGCGATGGACCCGTAGCGGCCGGACTGTTCAGGCAGGAGAGGCACAGCCGTGAAGCTTGCCCGTGATACGTGGCTCACGTTGCAGTACGAAGCCGGGCTGCTGTTGCGCAGCAAGGTCGGCATCGCGACCTCGCTGCTCAACCCCGTGGCCTTTCTGCTGTTTTTCACCCCGTTTCTCGAGTCCGTCCTGCACGCCCCCAGCTACCGCGCCGCCTTTCAGATCTACGTGCCTTTGCTGCTGTGCGAAACGGGCCTTCTGGGCGGCCTGTTCGCCGGATTCGCCCTGCTCTCCGCGATGCGCCAGGGGGTCATCGGCCGGTTCCAGGTCACCCCGCTCAGCCGTGCCGGCCTGCTGCTCGGGCGGGAACTGTCGTTCGTGGCGACGGTCGGCATCCAGTCGGTCCTCATCACCGCGGTGGCCCTCATCTTCGGGCTGCGGGTGCGGCCGGCCAACTTCGTGCTTGCCTTGATCGTGCTGGCGATGATGGTGCTGCTCGGCGTCTCGATCGCGTACGCCCTGGCGCTGGCCGTGCCGAACGAGAGCGTGCTCCCCACGCTGATGAACGGGCTGGCCCAGCCGCTCTCGCTGCTGGCCGGGGTCTTGATCCCGCTGTCGGTCGCACCGCTGTGGATAAAGGACGTCGCCCTGTGGAACCCGTTCGCCTGGGCAGCCAAAGGCATGGGGGCCCTGTTCCAGGACCACATCGGCGCCTCGGTCGTCTGGGAGGCGGGCGCGATCTTGGCCGGACTGGCCCTGGTGGCCGTGGTGTTGTCGGCCCGGCTGTTCAGGCGCGCGATCGCATGACCGCACCTTGCGAGTCGCCGGTGAGCGGAACCCGCGCACGACGGCCATTGCCCGGACAAGACGGTCGTTCTAGGCTCATTCCGGATCTGCGCGAGCGATGCGCGCGACACGAGCAGGAGGCAGATCGGTGAGTGCGGGCAACCTGCGGGCGGTACTGGCCGCGGACACCGAAGTCGGTGCTGGCAACGTGCTGCTCAGGCTGGCTGAGCATGGCGCCGACATGGACATGCCGCGGGTGACGTTCGACACCGAGGTCGACGCGATCGCGGCGTGGACACCGCTGTCGCTGCGCACGCTAACCGAGCGGGTAGCCGCCCGGGCCGAATGGTTCGCCCGGCACGGCATCGGGCGACGCGACCCGGTCGCGGTCTACGTGACGTCAGCGGCTGACGTGGTCCTTAACTTCCTCGCGCTGACCTGGCTCGGGGCGATACCCGCCCTGATGAACGGCGGCATGCCGGCCGAGATCGCCGCCGAGTACATCCGGCGGCTGCGCGCCGTCGGGGTGATCATCGACGCCGACCACGCCGGGATGGCCGCGCACGACCTCGGCGCGCCGATCATCGGCGACGCGGCCGAGACCGGCACGGGTGATCCGTCCGGTGCGCCGGCGCATTTCCGGCACCACCCCAGCGATCCCGTAGCCATTACCCACTCCTCCGGCACGACGCGCATGCCGGCCGCCATCGTGCACTCCCACCACGGCCTGTTCGCGGCCGTGCGGGCGGTCCGGCTGACCGAGCCCAGGCAGTCCGGCCCGGTGCGGGAGATGTCCGCGTTCCCGCAGGCGCACACGGCCGGTATCATCATCCTCAACGAGGCCCTGTGCAACGGGTACGAGCTACTGTGCCTGTCCAGGCAGGGCGGCTCGTTCGCGAGCAGCGGCGAGGTGATCATCGACGCCATCGAGCGCTGGCGCCCGACCGCGGTCTTCGGCTTTGCCGTCACGTGGTCCGAGCTGGCGAACTTCGATCTGACCACACGCGATGTCAGCTCGGTGCGCGTCTGGTCGAATACCGGGGACTGCGCACACGAGGCGCACATACGCCGCCTGATCGCCGTCGGCACCCACCACGCCTATGGCCAGGACGGTATCGTCACCCTGCCCGGCTCCCGGTTCAACGATACGGTCGGCTCCACGGAGATGGGCTACGGCGGGTTCCGGATCAGCCACCGTCCCGGCAGCGAGCGCTACGACCGCTGCGTTGGCAAGCCGTTCCCGTTCGCCGAGATCATCCTGGTGGACGCGCGGACCGGCCAGGAGGTCCCGACGGGCGAGGTGGGGCAGGTCGCCATGAAGTCACCGACGCTGGCGCTCGGATACTGGAACGACTCGGTCGCCACCTTCGGCACCCGCCTGAACGGCTACTACCTGACCGGCGACCTGATGTACCGCGACGAAGACGGCTACTTCTATCACGTCGACCGGGCCAGCGACGCGGTGGAACTTGGCGACGGGAACTGGCTCTATACGGCGCTGTCCGAGGAGCGCATACTCAAGCACTGCCCGGACGTTCGCGACTGTACGGTCCTGGCCGCCCGCCGGGACGACGGCAGGCTTGTCATCGAGGTGCTGCTCGTACTCGTGACCGACGCCGATGCCGCGCTGGACCGCACCGACCGGGTACGCGCCGCGATCGGCGAGGCAGCGGCCAGCATGCCGCTGAAGGTCACGGCCATACCCGACGATGGCGTCCTGCTGGGACCCACGGGCAAGGTCCGCAAGTTTCTCATGCGCCGCGAGCTGCTGGCCAGCACGGGCGCGTCCTGACGCCGAAGGGAGTGGCTGATGTCTGAAACGCAGGAGACCCGGGTGCACGTCGTCGTCGTCAACGACGAGGAGCAGTACTCGATCTGGCCGGCCGAGCGCGAGCTGCCGGCCGGCTGGCGCCGCGACGGCTTCACCGGAAATCAGGACGAGTGTCTGGCATATATCGACGAAACCTGGACCGACATGCGGCCGGCGTCGCTGCGTAGCTGGATGCGCGACCACGAGCAGGCTGGCGCCGATTGACCCGGCTGCCGGACGGGAGTAGACGGCTCAGCCTGCGCCGCGCGATGGAGCAGGCCACCGGGTCATGAGGCGACGGACGGCCTCACCACGGGCGTCTGGATCGACCGGCTACTAGCGAAGGACAGCACGTGATGGTGCTCGACGACTTCCGATCCCGCGTCGCGCAGGCGCCGGATGCGATCGCCGTGCAGGACGGCGGCCTGCGGCTGACCTACCTGGAGCTGGCCAGGCACGCCTCGGGCGTGGCAGCCAGGCTCGCCCGGCGCGGGGTCGGACCTGATGACGTGGTGGCGGTCTACGCCGACAGGTCCGCCGAGCTCGTCGTCGCTGAGCTTGCCGTGCTGCTGGCCGGCGCGGCCTACCTGCCGCTCGATCCGGCCCACCCGGCCGCGCGGACAAGTGAGCTGCTCGCGCTGTCCGGCGCGGCCGCCGTGGTCAGCACCGGCCCGCTGGCCTCAGCTGGCGCGCCGCTCGGCGACGATCCTGAAGTCATCGACCTTGCGGAGGTACCCCCGGAGCCCCTCGCGGCGCCGGCCAGGCCGGACGACGCCACGCTGGCCTACGTGATCTTCACGTCGGGCTCAACGGGCCGGCCCAAGGGCGTCGCGGTCAGCCACGGCAGCCTGGCGAACCTGATGCGCTGGCATAAGAGAGCTAACCGGCTGAGTCCGCAGGACCGGACGACGGTGCTGTGCAGTCCTGGGTTCGACGTGTCGGTCTGGGACATCTGGCCCACCCTGGCCGCCGGGGGGACGCTGGTGGTGCCGCCCGCGCAGGTGCGCACCTCGCCGTCAGACCTCGTGGCCTGGCTCGCTGACGAGCAGATCACCGCGACGTTCCTGCCCACGCCACTGGCCGAGGCGGTGCTCGACGAGCGGTGGCCGTCCCGCACCGTACTCAGGGTGATGCACACAGGCGGCTCGGCGCTCCAGCGCGGCGTGCCGCCGGGCCTGCCGTTCACCCTGGTCAACCTCTACGGGCCGGCCGAGTGCACGGTGGGCGTGACGACGGCTACCGTGCTGCCTGGCGGCCCCGTGCCGCCGCCGATCGGGTTTGAAATCGACGGCGTGCACTGCTACGTGCTCGACGGCCTCGACGCGGTGCCCGATGGCGAGCCCGGCGAGATGTGCCTGGCCGGCGCGTGCGTGGCACGTGGCTACCTGGGTGACCCGGCGGCCACGGCCAGGTCCTTCGTCCCCGACATCATGGCCCCAGGGCGGCGGATGTACCGGACCGGCGACAAGGTGCGCCGCCGGGCCGACGGATCCTTCGAGTACCTCGGACGGCTCGACGATCAGGTCAAGATCCGCGGATTCCGGATCGAGCCGGGCGAGGTGGCCGCCGTGCTGCGGCAGCATCCGGCGGTCGTGGAGTCCTTCGTGACCGCCGAGCGATCCGGTACCGCTGACCCGCGCCTGATCGGCTACGTTGCCGCCGAGGCGGCCCCCGCCGAGCTGATCGCCTTCGCCGCGTCGCGGCTGCCCAGCTACATGGTGCCCGCCGCGATCGTCGTGCTGCCGGCGCTGCCGATGACGCCTAGCGGCAAGGTGGACCGCGCCGCGCTGCCCGCGCCCGGCCGGACCGACGCCGGGCTGGCCG
>OCZT010000747.1_pt1 | contig 32944 bp, 30 predicted proteins | sample 1539031 | NCBI WGS metagenome assembly OCZT01 (sample SAMEA3539308, study PRJEB22396) | soil metagenome | biome: tundra; feature: field; material: soil | place: USA | collected 2010-05 | depth 0.15 m | reverse complement strand
TTTACCAGTGTATAATACTTTTCGGAAATTTTTATTTCCCAGTGTATCTTTTTCAATGTTGCTATTAAATCCTTTCATAATTATATTTATTTGTTTCAAAAAATATTTTTTTCTTACTAAAAACAGATGTTAGAGCTTATAAAAGTGCTTATTATTAAAATTATTTTTTATCATTGATGGCCATTAAAAGCAGTTTAGCTACTGCTTCTGATGATGCCGGATTCTGACCAGTGATTAAGAGCCCATCTGCTTTTACATAAGAACTCCAATTGTCACCTTTGCTGTAAAGTGCTCCCAGTTTTATTAGTTCATCTTCTAATAAAAATGGAACAACTTTTGATAATTTGACTGCATCTTCCTCAGTATCTGAAAAGCCTGTAACCTCTTTACCTTTAACAAGAGGTTCACCATCGGGTGCCTTAACTTTAAGCAGTGCTGCCGGCGCATGACAGACAAAAGCCACCGGCTTATTATTTTTATAAAAGTTTTCAATCAGGTCTATAGAAGTTGCATCGGTTGCCAGATCCCATAATGGGCCATGACCACCCGGATAGAAAACAGCATCATAATCCGCCTCATTTACTTCACTTAGTTTAAAGGTATGAGCCACTTTATCTATCAGATCATAATCACCATAAAATCTTTTGGTATAGGAGGATTGCGCATCAGCAGATTCACTTTTCGGATCGACAGGCGGCTGGCCCCCTTTTGGAGAGGCTAAGGTCAATTCTGCACCTGCATCAGCTAAGACGTAATAGGGTGTTGCAAATTCTTCTATCCAGAAACCGGTTTTTTCACCGGTATTTCCTAATTCACCATGAGAGGTTAACACTATTAATACTTTCATGCTTTTATTGTTTAAATTTTTGGCTTTCCATTAAAGTGCAACGAGCACCCAACCGTCTTCCGTTTTGGTTGCAAATGTTCTGATAGATTCCATGCGAACGTGGTTCATGAGTTTGCCGATGTTCTGCAAATATTTACCTAACAACGGTGACATAACCTCATGCTCAGTATCTGCAGGAACTGGTCCTGAAAGGGCTTCTCCATTTATGATATCGAACTGGGCATAGTGCATCGGACAGGTGATATATATGCCATCCAGAGTGCCCAAATCAAGTGGTGCATTCATGTGGCCGCAGCGTCGCTGTACAGTGTAAAATTTGTCTTCACTATTACATATGATAATTTCATTTCCGTCAAGCTCTATGGCTTTCATTCCGCCGGGTGCTATCTCGTCAGAAACTATCGCCCTGGTGAATTTTTTATTCATGGTTAACCTCCTCCGGGGGCAATTGGGGCAGTTTATCAGGGTCGAGAACATCCTTATGGACAAAGAGTCCGCACCAACAGCGCTTGATACTGTCGAAATGCTTACGGTGAAATGGAATACACGGACAGACAATTTGCATATCGCGTGAACGGTCATGCCTCAGCGGCTGGCAGGGACAGAACGGAATTCCATGCTTCCCTTCGAGTATTACTTCCTGTTCGAGCAGGAAATTCATCAATTCTTCATCAGGAGTGAATTTGAAACCTAACAGATCGACTACCTTACCGAAGAAATAATGCAAAGCCTTTTTTCTTGATTCAACATTAATTGAGGACTCTTTCATATTCCCAGCGCTTTAGCATAACGTTCAGGCTGATAGCCCACAATAACTTCGTCATTGATCCTTACAAAGGGGAAACCTGTTGCACCGGACGCATCAAGCTCCTGCGTAATCCTATTTTGCGTAGCTTCGTCGGCAAGGTCATAATCAATAAAGGTGAAAGGGATTTTATGTTCGGTGAAAAAATTCTTGGTTTTTCTGCACCATGGACAGGTCGATAAAGCATACATTTTTACATTTTTCATTATCGAAGTAATTAAATTATTATTTGAAACCAGGTGTGTTAAGGTTGACATATACTTTACCTGTTTCAGACTTAGTTGGATAAACATTAAGTTCAATTTCAGGAGCATCGAAGAACTTTCCGGTTCGAACATCGAACCGCCAATCGTGGCATGGGCAGGTGACAGTATAACCTTCAAGCTTTCCAGTGAATAACGGGCAAGCCATGTGAGCGCATTTGCCCGAAATAGCATAGATCTTGCCACTGACACGTGCCAAGACGACATTTACGCCCAGCGGATACGCTGCAGTCATTTGACCTTCAGGTAATTCAGCATCGTCAAATACATATGTCCAGTTCATCTTAATTTATATTAAACAGTAAACGAGTATTTATAATGTTCATTGATTTTAAGAATTTAAAATACAAAGGTGATGCCCTTTTGTCTGAAAATTGTTATATATCTTTCGAAAGAAGTTACATTATTCACGTATTAATTGATTTATATAATAGCTATTAAACTGTTATCTTCTGGAAATTACTTACAAAAAGAAATTGGCATTCTGTAGATTCTGGAATTAACTACTTCACTTTGTCAGGGAAAAAACAGATTCGGATTATTCATCAGATTTTCTATCTGGTGTTTTTCCCCCACTTTATTCTATCCCATATTCTTTCGTGAAAAAAATAGCCGATTGTGGTATAGATATTACTCACAATCATAAAGCCCACTGCAACCTTAATCTGCCCTGTAAACAGATAGATTGCAACAAAATCCAGAATTAGTATAGCAACTCTGTAACTTATGGTCTTTACAACAGATCTGCGAAATGTATCTTCAGTATGAAGTGAATGAGGAAAAAGTTTTTCTATCATGAGTGGACCCTGTTTCCCTATTATTGTGCCAGATAACCGCCATCAATTTCGAGAACGTTTATAGAAAATACAGAGCAGTTCGAAATGAACAAACGCTTTTATTAACTCAAGTATATATTTCTAAATATGTATATCTTTGAGGTAGCTGAATATCCCAAATATCTTAAGAAGCCAAACAATTACAGCAATCACCACAACAACGTTGAAAATGTTTTTGATCTTACCATCCATTGGGATATAATTATTGACAAGCCACAGTAGAACACCTGCAGCAATCAGTACGATTAAAATAGTTAATAGTGGCATGATTTTTATTTATTAGTTAAACTCAAAGATAGTTCTCACCTTACCCCTAAGTATTACATAACTATTGGAAAGAGTTACATCATTCACACTTCACCGGGAGCCCCGGATCCGTATCACATTATTACTGATGGGATTGTTCCGATTGATAAATGATCTGTCAGGCTACAGGGCTTTCAGCCTGATTAACCAGATAATTTTCAATACCCATTTGTTCAATTTGTGCCTGTTGTATTTCAGCCCAATCAACATGGCCTTCTTCCATCTTAAGTATTTTGGTCAGAAGATCAACAGAACCCTGATCATCAACTTCCCGTGCGAGCCTGATCGCTTCATTGTAAGCCTGAACAGCATCAAGTTCATCCTTATCGTCGTTACTGATCATTTCTGAAACAGTTTTACCAATCTTTATTGTGTTAAGTTTTGATACAGTTGGAGCAGCGTCAAGAAATATAATTCTCTCAATGAGCCATTCAGCATGGTGCATTTCATCCATTGCCTGTTTTCTTATAGCAGTATGAAGTCTGCTGTAACCCCAGTTTTCACACATCTCAGAATGAACCATATACTGGTTTATTGCTGTGAGTTCATCTGCCAGTAGTGAATTCATGACTAATAGTAATTTTTTACTCCCTTTCATAGTTTTTCTTTTTTAATTTATATGTTTTTTTGAGTTTTAAGAAGACGAAGTTGCGCAACTTTAACAGGATAGATGTTACACAACTTTTGAAAATATTTATATAATTCACGTATTTTTCCTGGTCCCAGAGAATTTTAAAAACTTACTTTTTTGAATCGATTATCCAGGAATTATAAAATAGAATTCTGTTCAGTGGCAGTATTTTCCAAAAAACTAATTATGAGGTATGAGGCCTAAACAGGAAACATGCCACCAAACAGAAGTTCGTAACCTTAAAGCAGTTTTCAGATCAGCTAATTCCGAATATTTTACGTCCCTTATTTTTTTACTACTAAATCCATACCGCATTTAGGACATTTGCCTGGTTTATCGGAGATTACTTCCGGATGCATTGTGCAGGTGTAGGATATTAATCCTTCCGATTTATTTTCATTTGTCCCGGATTTAACTGTCTTCTTTACAAGATCCATTCCACATTGTGGACATTTACCAGGCTTATCCATTTTAACATCGGGATGCATAGTACAGGTATAGTATACCGAGTCCTTTTGCATCTCAGTATTTGTCTTTACCATTTGTTTTTTCATAAGTTTTGTAGTGTCTTGTGCAAAAACCAATGTACCGCTTATTAGTAAAGCGAAGAGCGTTGTCAGAATTTTAGTTTTCATTTTACATCATTATTAGTTTTACCTTCAGTTCCGCTGTTGCCCGGTCTCCGGGATTATTACCAGAATATTTTTTAACGAGTAATTTTTTAAAATTTTAATAATTCAATTCTTTCTGAATTGATAAGAATTTTTAAAAAGCAAAGATCAAGCCTTTAACTTGAATGCGCATTACATAATTTTAATAGAAAATTACATTATTTACATGCCGGTGGCAGCATATGCCGGGTGTAAATTATATAACTTATTTATAAAATTATGTAAGCACAGATTATGCAGGTGTATGTACCTTTATTCCAATAATTTATTATTCATTTTAGACCTTTAAAAAATCTCAAAGTATAACTTAATAAAATAAGGCATATCAAACTAAAATCAATATTTTTTAAACCTATAAATTTCCTTTTATAAATAAACATTGTGGTAAACGAAATAAGTATCAGAGAAAATCTGACGGAGATAGCAAATTTAAGCCTGCCGGTTAAATCAATTGATTTAGTCGTGGCCGACGAAGCGGTTGATAATCTGATTACTGAAGGTGGTGAGGATTTCTATAATTATGTCAATAGTATAGGTTTGGCAAAAGATCCTGATATGATTGTCCTCTCCTCCCGGGGAGGTTATTATTATGATATACAGGAGATGAAAAATGTGAAGACTGTTATTAACTTGAAAGAACTTAACAAAATAAAGCAGATAAAGGATCTTTTTAAATCGTACCTGCATTTTTTGCCACATAGCTGCAACTTTATCGGATGCTTTGTTAACAATAAAAAGGTTGAAAGATTTGTATTACGAAGCAGCTCTGATTTTATTGAAAACAAGAAATGTTCTGATGCTGTTGAATTAGGTATTTTCTCACCATATCCCTTCATAAATAAGTTGTATAGTATAATGGATTTAAGGACCAATACCTACATGTCGGAAGGGAGTGTTACTTCGCTGCTCAAAGATCATGGATACAAGGTAATGGACATGACTGAATTTAACGGACGTACTTTTTTCCACTCAAAGAAAGTCGTAGATAGTTTTAATTAATCAGGTGTCGTACCAAATATATTATCGCCGGACGACAATATAACCACTTGCAGAGATACCTTTCTCTGTTTTCAGAACATAAAAGTAAGTATCATCCGAAACCGGATTCCCTTTATAATCTACCCCATTCCACGAATTATCATAATTTTTGTTTCTATAGACCTGAACACCTCTCCTGTCAAAAATTACTAATTCCATTTTGTCCATCATATCTGATCCCTTCAAAATAAGATAATCATTCTTCCCATCCATGTTAGGTGTTATCAAAGTTTGTACAACCTGGTTACGAACATCAATCAATACTGAATCAGAGACTGCAGGGCATGCACCATTTGTTACAGTCCATAGTAATAAGTTTTTGCCTTTCGAGAGTCCGGTAACCTCTGTCTTTGCATAAGTGGTATCAAAAAAACCGCATGTGCCTGAAATTAATGACCAATGCCCTGACTCATAACTTAGAGGCAGTTCTGCATTCAAAGTTGTAGAAGCATGATAAGTGATAACCTGATCGGGACCGGCATTAACTGATGGTTTATGATAAATAGTTACTGTTACAGGTTTCACTGTGAACAAGCCATTGGAGTTGCTGCCTTTAATATAGTAGGTCCCATCACCTGCTGTTGCAGGGGTATTATATGGTATTGTAGCAGATACGTCAGTCCAGTATGTGTAAGTTAAATTTAAAGATGATCCTGCGGTAACTGTCGAAGCTGTAATATCTGCCGTTGATGGAAAACAGACGGGAGACGGATTCGTAATAACAATTACAGGAGGCCCTGTTGAAGCATAGATTTCAAAATTGGCCGAGGAGCCGGATGTACATCCTGCTGAGTTGGTAACAGTAAAGCTATAGATTCCAGGAGCGAGATCTGAAATAGTTTTTGTGGTTCCGGTTCCGGAGCTGGTCAGATTGCCCGGAGTGAGGGTAAGTGTCCATGTCCCTTCCGAAGGTAACCCGTTTAAAATTACACTTCCCGTTATTAACCCATTGCCGCCAGGCTGCGTAATTGTACCAATCAGAGGAGGGGTGGGGGTTTCCGGCTGTGATGGGATATTCACGTTTGCTGACATTCCTGAAACGCATCCGGCTCCATTGGTCACTGTGTAATTATACAAACCGGCAGGGAGGCTTGAAATTGTGGTAGTTGTTCCTGTCCCAATCAAAGTTATAGTTCCGGGATAACGAGTCAATGTCCATGTCCCGCTTGCCGGTAATCCGGTTATTTCCGCACTTCCTGTCGACGAAAAACAGGTTGGCGGGGTTATATCTCCAATGACCGGTGCCGTTGGCCTATCAGGTTGAGCTGTTATTACGATACTACCGGACGAGGGAGAGATACACCCTGCTGAATTAGTCACAGTAAAAGTATATATTCCCTGAGACAGATTCAGAATTGTAGTGCTTGTGCCTGAACCTGTATAAGTTACATCACCAGGTGATCGTATCAGTGTCCAGGTTCCGGGGGCTGGTAATCCGGTTAAGATCACGCTGCCAGTCGATGATGTACATGTTGGTTGGGAGATGGTTCCGACAACCGGAGCCGGAGGAATTGAGGATAGAGTGTTTATGACCACAACTGCTGATGAAGGTGAAGTACATCCTGTTGAATTTGTTATTGTGAAGGTGTAAGTATCAGATAAAAGACCTGATATGGTTGTAGTATTTCCCGAGCCTGTTGTAGTTACTCCGCCGGGCGTTCTGGTTAAGGTCCAGGATCCCGTGGCTGGCAGACCGTTCAACACAACGCTTCCTGTCGGCAAAGAACAGGTTGGCTGAGTTATTGTTCCGACCAATGGTGCTGAAGGAATAGCGATTACCGTCAGCGTAAAAACAGCATTTGCTGCTGCACATGGCAAACCCAACGGATTATTGGTTGTGACCGTAATGAGTACACTATTGCCGGCGTCTCCTGGTGCAGGGGTATAGGTAAATGCGAAAGGTGTTATTCCAGATGATGAGGGACTTATTGTACCGGCTCCATTTTTTGTAATCGTTACACTCGTAGCGCTCCCTCCGAAGGTATTACCGCTAACTGTCACTGGTGCTGTACCGCACGTATTTCCACTGCTGCTTTTTAGTGTCACAGTTGGTTGATTTACACAGCCGCATAATATCTGAAAGCTGACTCCTGTTGTTGTACATCCTGATGAATTTTTTACTGTTATAGAATGGGTTCCATCAGCTACATTTGAGAAGGAAGTTCCACTCTGAAAAATTCCGCCATCAATATTATATGTAAGACCTGTTCCTAAGGGATCGGTTACCTTTACAACTGCCTTTCCCGAGCCCAGTGAACAGTCTACAGTCTGTGTTGGGCTTGCCGGAAATGCAGGTTGTGCCGGTATTACAAAGCTTGATGAGGCTAAAGATGTACATCCTGCTGAGTTTGTTACTGTAAAGGTATAAGTGCCAGGTGCAATACCTGAAATTGTCATACTTGTACCTGTCCCGGTACTTGTCACGCCGTCAGGGCTACGTGTAAGTGTCCAAGTTCCGGTTGCTGGTAAACCACTCACTGCCACACTTCCTGTAGGTATCAAACATGTTGGGTTGGTGATCGTTCCTATAACAGGTGTTGAAGGAATTGCGTTTACAGATAATGTATAAGTTGCTTTTACAGCTGTACAAGGGGGCCCTGAAGGATTATTAGTAGTTACAGTTATGGTGACTACCTTCCCGTAGTCGCTGCTTCTCGGAGTATAAGTAAATGCAAAGGGCGATATTTTTGTAGAAACCGGGCTGACTGAACCTGCGCCATTTTCAGTTATAGTTACCATTGTTGCACTTCCTCCAAAGGTGTTTCCGGATATTGTCACCGGAGTTCTGCCGCATGCATTTCCGGTTGTACTGCTAAGGGTAACGGTCGGGCCATTCACACATTGCCCGAATGAGGCTGTTGAAATCAATAAAAAAAGTGTAACCAAAAGAAAAACTCTGGTCATTCTTTTATTTTAATAATATTCTTTGTAAGATACAACAATATCGTAACATAAAAGGTTCCGCAATTGCGATTAAAAGTTTAGATTATCTGCAGATTTCCTTTAAATTAATTTCCGGCTGGTTAAGCACAAGATATTAATGAATTAAATGACTATCGGTTATCAATAATAAATCTTTTTCAACAGCCTTGGGAGGGGGTATAAATAATAAAAACTAGAAGTTTTATTCATGATTGCCGACAGTCTTTAAAAAAATAAAAGGCTGATTAATTAACCAGCCTTTTATTCAATTGACTAAACCTTTGAAGAACCTGTCTATAGGATTTTAAAATCCTTTAGTTCTTTTGCAAGCTGATCCTGATCACGACTGTATTCAGACTTAAAAGCTGTAAATTGAGTTTCACCCAATATTTTATACTCAGCCAATTCTTTTTTCAGGCTGTTGTTCTTATCTTCCAGGATACTAACTTTTTTCTGATCTGTAGCCTGTTCCTTTGAATTATTTTTGGTAATGGCAGCTCTCAAATCAGCAATGCTTTTCTCATTACTTTTGAATTTAATTTCAGATTCTTTAGTAAATTTTTGATATTCTGATACAGAATCTTTCTGAGCTACCTTTAGATCCTGTTTTGCTACTACCACATCTTTTTTCTCTTCTTTCAAGTTTTCCCTGGCTTTCACTGATTGTTTATCAGGAACCTGTCCGAACGAAGTTGAAATTGTTCCTGCTAAAAATGCCACTACAGCCAGGGATAAAACTAATTTTTTCATTTGATTCAATTTTAATGTGAATATTTTGATAGATAAATTACGTTGCAAAGATCAGTCTCTTTGTTCCGGGAATCATTACAGAATTCATTTAATATATTACATCATTCACGCATTTAGATGCATATATCAGCAACAATCAATTTACTGAAAGTAATCTCTATCTGCTATTTATGGAGAGAGTCTTGAACTTAATATTACCCTGTTCTGGCAATTAAAGCTGAAACTTGTTAGTTGACAATATAACCGGTGTGCCCGGATACTGGATAGATGCATCATCCTCAGCTGTAATAAATATTTTGACCGGTTTATCTGAAGAAACTGTTTTAAAGGATCCTTTAAGCGCTTTTGACATGAACCCTTTTGAACTGTTTAACTGTCCGATATTCTTTGTCAGTTCCCGGTCCGTGACCATCCAGACAATATAAGTCTGCTTTGATGGTTGCAGCCTGGTCGATTCAGCTAAATTGCTAAGGGATATCAGAATAACATAATTCTTGTTCTTGTCTATCTTTATTTTTACCGTACCTTGTGCAGAAGGTACAACGGATGAATTTAAAAAACTCACACTTGTTGCACATGAGTTAACTGAAAAAACAATAATTACTGCAAAAATACCCAGAAAGATATTTTTTCTAATGTTATTCAATCTTGTTGCTTTCATTTTGGTTATGTATTAAAAAGGTATAATTAAGTGTCTTTTAGTTAAAAATTCAGCCAATTTTCCAGATACAAAGTTGAATTGAATAATAACGGGAAGTGTTACAGAATTGCCGAAAAGAGTTACAACATTTACAGATTAGGGGTGTAACGGCTTAAAGGCGCAATGGCTCAAAGGTGTAATGGTTTAAAGGCAGGAATGCACAAAGCTGCAATATCCTAATATGTTTATATCCTTAAGATAACTATCGATACATCACCGGAGCAGGTTCCCCAATTTCAAAATCGCGGAATCCAAAATCAGTCGTGCTGAATGAGTTCATTTTAAAAATATTCTGTCCGGTTCCGGGGATTATGGGATAAAATGAAATGGAAATTTGGAATGTATTAAACACCAGGTTTTCATTTTTTATTATAACTCCAAACCCAAACTGAGAATATAATTTGCGGTTTTTAAATCCTGATATTGCATCACCAAGCATGCCGAGGGAACAAACCAGGAAGGGCCCAAAATGGAATCCGATCAAATTCCATGGAGCATATGATTGTGTCTGCAACATAAACAGAAGACGGTTAGTGCCTGAAAATCCGATGCTGTTAAATCCATCAATCCCATTACCCTTATTGAGAGTTAAGCTATCGTACGGGAATCTGTTTAAGCCAATGGTAACCTGTGGTTTTACGAATTGCCTGAATTTCCAGTTCCCGATCTCAAACAACCCTGTAAAATAATTGACACTGAAAGTAATAACCCCTTGTTCGGTGTGTGATGCATGAAAGAAGGTCCCATATTCAAAGTTGCTGCTCAAGTATCCCCATTCATTGTAGTTTCCAAAAGAAAACCGCATTCCCAGATATGGCCGCCATGAATTATTTCTTAACTGGTAACCTCCCTTCAATTCCAAAACATGCCCTACAGGGACATCTTCGATAGTGCCATATTTAAAAATAAATTTATCCTGAACATATTTACGGGTTGAAATTCCAATTCCTCCCATGTAAAAGTCCTCATTTGAATATATCTGTAACGGGTCATTGATATCTGTGGGTTTCTGGAGGTAACGTATTCGCAGATACCTGAGAGATAATACTAAATTGGTTGCCTGTTCTTCTTCAGTAGGACCGTTGAAAATTTGTATTGCTTTTCCAACCCAAAAATCCTGTGTTTTAAATTTTAAATTCAAAGGAATATATAACGGATTCATACCTGCAAGGGAATCTCTTTTTACCTGGGTAGCAAATGATATACCTCCGGCCCACTTTGCATATGGAGAATAAAAAGGCCGGTTAAAAGCCAGACTTCTTCTGATATTCCCATACCCGTCAACTTCATAATGCAAATTTGAGTTAATATAGGTGGTCTTAATATTCGGAATGAAATAATTAGTACGAAACGCACTGATTCCGGGACTGAAGTTTCTGGAGAAAACATTTTGAAACTCGTCACCTGTTCCTAAAAAATTTTTATCTGTCAGCCCTATTTTTAAATGAGAGGTTGAAATATCTACTACACCATCGATACTCCAGTTATCCAATTCGCGTATAAAAATATCTACCGAATCAGATTTTGGTCTGGCAGAGGCAACGTAAAAATAAACATCGTGCACAAATTTCTGGTTGCGGATAAGACGCTCCGACTCTTTAACAAAAAAAGAATTGAACGGTTCATTTTCTCTGATAAGCAGAAGGTTTCGGATCGCTATTGTCTGTGTTTTAATATGTAAATTATTCCCCGCTTTAACTAATCTGCTTTGCGGTGGTGCAGTTGTGTCACTGGCTGAATATCCGAAAGGATCAAGGGTTACTATGTCTATTTTCCGGATAATTTTCCCCTGGAAGGTGCTGTAAGGTTTCTGGATCAGTTTTTTATAGACTTTCTTTTTGACTCCTTTTTTTGATATGATTGCAATCGGTTTGAAAATCAACCGGTATATAAAAGTATTGAATTTGTTTCGTTTAGAATAGGTTTCAATATTCTGATAAAGATGAGTGGAATCTTTTTTGACAATGGTTTCCTGAGCTAATGCTAAAGCACTGAAAAAAATTAAAACAAAAAGCAATATGATAAATTTTCTGAACCACATTCGTGCATATCATGTTTGAAGACTTTATCCTGGAAATTATTTTTTCTTTTTTTCTTTCTCTTTTATTTTTAGGTCCTCTGATTTTTTTTCAACGGAATCATACTTAATTTTTTCAGCTGCTTTTTCCCTTCTCCTATAATAACCCCTGAAAAGGAAGTTTTCCTTGGCTGCATTCATGTTTTCATCCAACCCTTTACTGCTCTTTCTAAGGTTCATGATAGTCTGATTAATATTTTCAGCAATTGTTGAATCCTGGATAAATCTTCCGAGAGTCCCGCTGCCGCTGTTCACTTTAGTCATTATCTCTGCCAGTTGAAGTGAAACAATTGCGGCATTGTCAGTTGTTACCTGAAGGCTTGACATGATAGCATCAGGTTCAACAGGCTCTTTAGACGCAATTTGCTGCCCGTCTTTTGCTAAAGGAGCATAGGAACTGCCCTGGGTAATAATTAAAATGCGATCTCCGATAAGTCCGGCTGAACCTATTGCTGCTTCACAGTCTGTTTTAATAAATCTCTGAACATATTTTTGAATCAGCATATCCACCTGAACAGTTGAATCATTTATTATTTTAATGTTGTCAACTGTGCCAACATTAATTCCTGAAAAGCGGATATTATTTCCAACCTGCAATCCGCTTACATTATAAAATGTTGTAGTGAGCTTATAAACAGGAACAAACAAATTTTTCTGTCTGCCTATTATAAAAACAGTGACTATAAAAATCATCAAACCACCGGCAATAAACAGACCTAACCGCACTTTGAATTTAGTTGTATGTTTTTCCATTTTATAGGGTTTTAAATCTGATATTTATTAATTAATTATTTGAAGAATGAGCTGATTAAAACATCAGGGGACTTTTCAAATTCTGCCAGTCGCCCTTCTTTATAAACCTCTCCGTCATTCAACATTATAATACGGTTTGCCGTATTGCGGGCACATTCTATATCATGTGTGATTATCAGAGAAGAAGTCTTGTACTTTTTCTGAACGTCGTTGATTAGTGCACTTATTTCATCTGATGTTGCGGGGTCGAGACCGGTTGTTGGTTCATCATACAACATGATCAATGGGTCAACCACAATTGTACGTGCCAGACTGATCCGCTTTCTCATACCGCCAGATAACTGCGATGGCATTTTATTAAGGGTATCAGATAAGCCGACATTTTCCAATGCTTCATTTATTTTTTCGTTGATTTCCATTTGAGTTAGATCCCTTTTTATTCTCTTCAGCGGAAATTCAAGGTTTTGTCGCACAGTCATTGAATCATACAATGCGCCACTCTGAAAAAGAAAACCAATTTTCTTTCGCAACTCTCCCAGTCTTTCATTGTTTAATGCACTCACATCTTCACCGAGTACATTTATGGTTCCGAAATCAGCATCAAATAAACGAACAATACATTTTATCAGAACAGATTTCCCGGAGCCGGATTTTCCAAGTACTGCCAGGTTTTCGCCCTTAAATAGATATAACGACACGTTTTTTAATACCTCCTGCGTGCCAAATCCTTTCCTGAGGTTATTTATTTCGATAACCTTGTCACGGCTTTTTGTTTCAGCTGGAGAATCAGATTCATTTTGGAAAGGATTCATCAATTTTCGAATTTATAGTAAATCAGTAATCTGCACAGCTATAAGATCAACAATTATCACAAGTAACGAGGATAATACTACTGCTGAATTGGCTGCAATACCTACACTTTCCGTTCCACGTCCGGCAGTATATCCTTTATAACACCCCACCAGGCCTATCACAGCTCCGAAAAAAAACGATTTGATAACAGCAGGCATAAAATCGATAAATTCAATATGACTGAAGGCCTGTGAGCAAAACAAAACAAAAGTTACGTCTCCTTTTATATTTGCTCCGGCCCAGCTTCCGAACAGACCAAGAGTATCTGCATATAGTACCAGAATGGGGATCATCAAGGTAGCAGCTAAAACTCTTGTTACGACCAAAAACTTCATGGGATTAGTAGATGACACTTCCATAGCATCAATCTGTTCTGTCACTTTCATTGAACCCAATTCTGCCCCCATTCCTGAACCAATTTTACCAGCGCAAATTAATGCCGTGATAACCGGCCCCATTTCTCTTATGAGCGATACAGCTACCATTCCCGGGAGTAATGATACTGCTCCGAAATGCATAAGCGATGGCCTTGCCTGAATTGTGAGCACCAATCCCATAATAAATCCGGTAACTGAAATAAGAGGCAATGATTTATACCCGATCTTGAAAGACTGACGTAAAAACTCTCTGAATTCAAAATCACGGGAAAAGGTTTCCTTAAATATTTGGGAAAGAAATAGAAAAAAATCTGCGAAATCTGTTAAAAAGTTATGCGCCTCAACAGTTTTTGCAATAACTTTTTCGCTGAGTTTAATCGATTGCTCCCTGGCAATGTTTTTTACTTTGATAACAGGAATTATCTTTTTCATAATAATATTTGATTTCATCCCTGAAACCTGACTTAAAACTTCCGGATCTTTATACGGTCAAAACATTATAATCAGCCGGTCTTAAGATTCAGATGCATACCCGTTGGCCAAACGAAACATGGGTCATATTGTCAGGTTTTTAAAATTCAAAAAGTCATCGTTTAACGATGGCTTGTAAACGATGACTTTCAGAACATAGTTTTAAATTAAAGCCCGGCAATAATTTTGTGTAATTCTTCTTTTGTTTTGCCTAATTTTTTCTGAAGCTTTCCAAACATCTCGTCTTTTTTGCCTTCTTCAAACATAAGGTCGTTGTCAGTTAAGACAGCGAATTTTTGTTTAAGCTTGCCTTTTTGCTCATTCCAGTTGCCTTTTAGTTCAGTTGTATTTGTCATTTCATTTAATTTTAAATTGCTACAATAATGTTTAACAGTTCCAATTTCGATTTTCCCAGCTTGTTCCCAAGCATTTCAATCATTTCCTTTTCCTTACCTTCGTTATAACGCAAATCTTCGTCGGTAATAACTGGAAACTTTTCCTTCAGTTTCTCTTTTTTCTTGTCCCAGTATCCTATTATATTTGTACTCATGGCGTGTGATTTATGGTTAGTTAAGATTCAGCAGTTTCGATGTTAGTTTTTTTACTTTTTATCCTTTTCAGGGTTGGCATTATTTTGTTGTACTTGTTTACTGTTTTTCACTGATTTTGAAGCGCCCGATTGCTTATCCTTTCCGGTATTCTGGGATTGATTAGTATTCGATATCTTCACATTATTTGGTTGCAATTCTCTTCTGTTATTCTGAGATGGAGTTGTATTAAACGTCTTTGCATTATTCGGTGGTTGTTCCCTTTGGACATTTTGAGATTGATTAGTATTCAAAGTTTTTACATTATTTGGTTGCTGATTGCTTTTGATATTCTGAGAAGGATTAGTATTCAAAGTCTTTACATTATTTGGTTGCTGATTGCTTTTGATATTCTGAGAAGGATTAGTATTCCGCGATTTTACAATAACAGGTTGATTCGTTGTTTTGACATTTTTTTGGGGATCTGAATTCTGTGATGGGAGTGTTTTTGTATCTTTTATATTTTTCTGTGGATTTACAGTATTTGTCTTCTGTACATCTTTGATATTTTTTGTTGAATTTAAGTTTCCCTGTTGATTTGTCTTACTCCTTTCCGAGGGTTGTTTTACATCCTTAAGGTTAGTTATTCTGGCCGGTGCAGGTTTATTTCTCTGATCGGTGTTTTTAATAACTACAGGCCTGTATATCTGGAAGTGGTCATTACTGATATTTTGTCCTGGTTTGTTGTATTCCTGAATTGTTACAGGTTTGACCTGTCTGCCCGACACCTTTTGAAAATCTGTTCTGGCCGGACCAGTCACATATGTTGTACGCCTCTGGTTGTCAACATAAGTATTATTAATCACTGATGAATATCTGACAACGCGATCCTGATCTGTCCGGCTTATATAGTAATGATTAATTTCAGTTCTGTCAATATCCCTATCTCTTACGAACATCCAGTGATCGTTATGACTATCGTATGCCCTTCCAAAACTGGCGGAGACACTTATACCGGGCTCCAACGGGGCCCATCCATAATAACCGTCAGCTCTTCTCCATGAGACCCAGGCCGGACCCCATTCATTACCGGGTACCCAGAACCAGCCGTAATACTGATCATAATCCCATCGTCCATAATGAAATGGCGCCCATCCCCAACTGTAATCAGACATCCATGTCCATCCATCATCAGTCAGGATCCAATGACCCTGAGTTGAATATGGAACAAAATCTGCTCCGGCATCAGGAATCCATACATAACCCCAGTTTGGATAGTTTACCCATTCTCCGTAGGGGCTCAACTGATCATAGAAAACCTGGAAGCTTACATTATTTTGCTGAGCTGATGTTGGTTTTGTAAATATTACAGAAGTAATAACCGCCATTATTAATAATACCAAAACTTTAATGTTTTTTTTCATAATGATGCAGGTGAAATTATCAAAAAGTGATTATCGGGTAATGATTCCATTATTATAAGGAGTTTCCCTCAATCATTACAAAATTAGGGTTTTAGCTTTTCGGGAATGTTACATAAATTTTGAAAAGATTTACATAATTCACGCATGGAGTAATTTGAAAATGGTTGTTTTCTCTTAGACCTGAAATACCGTAAAGAACAATGCAATTTGCATATTTTCAGGCGTTTCTCCTTTCTTATCTGGAATCAATAAAGGATGAATAACGATATTGAACTATAAAATTATAAAATCGATACGCCGGTTGAGCTTTCTATCTTTTTCAAGAAAATTGGATGCTATAGGTTTGGATCCGCCAAAACCGGTTGCAACTAGTCTTTTTATATTTATACCCCTCATAATCAGATATTTTACCAAATCCTGCGCATGTCTTTGTGATAATAAAAGATTATATTCAGCAGAACCGGCATTATCTGTATGCACGGCAATCTCAAGTCTAAGTGAAGTATACTTTTTCATTAGCTTAACCAGCTGATCAAGCATAACAAATGCATTTGATGTCAGTTTCCCGGAAGTATCAAAGTAAGAATCCGCATAAGCCCCGTTTATTTTGATCAGATTATGGAGCTCCTTTTCGGCTGGTTCTTTAAGTACAAACATTTTTATCAGTTCATCTTTAAATCCAAGTGCCAGAATTTCTCTGAATGCAGGATATGTTGCCATAAGACTCATTTGCTGATCAACGACATAGCTATAAATGTCAGTCTCCGGATTAAATATTTCCCTGATTGTGTACTTTTTTGGTACATTTCTGAAGATGCTGTTATTCAAACCAGTCCTGTTTTTAGATGACAATAATTCAATACTGAATACTGCATCTTTCTGAAATTCAGTTTCTGCAGAGTATTGAGCTCCAATTTTTAAATTTTCGAAATTCTTTAAAGCCGGTGATGAGGTTTTGTCAGAAGCATTTTTATATGGAATTGATGCTTTTTCTTTCAGATCATTCAAAATTATTACTTTTTTTGAAATGCCTGTTTTATTAATATTCCCTGTTGAGCGTGATTTTAATGTTAACCCAAGATTTACTATATACTCTCCCTTATTCTTGTATGAATGTTTGACGCTTTCTCCGGATGACCTGCTTCCGTCCCCAAAATCCCATGAATAAATTAAAATTTTATATTCGGGCAGATAAGATTTAAGTCCGTCAAATTCCATGATATCCCCTTTGACTGCAATATCGGAGGAATTAATATATGGTTGTTCAATATCCCTTATTTCCAATTTATATGACAATTTTGAGAAAAAAAGTTTTCCCGTTGCTCTGTCAATAATATCAAGCTTAATATCATAATTTCCCGGACCTTTAAAACAATGATTAACAACCGCTTTATCCGACGACTTTCCATCCCCCAAGCTCCATTTATACTCAAGCTTACCAGTATCAATAACTATCGATCCATTATCATCGAAAAGAAAACAATATTGGTTTTCTCTTTGGGTATTGCGATAAAATATCTGTGAATGGATTGTTTTAAAATGATAAATATCAATTGATTTCTTCCTGTTGGATGAGAAATATCCTTCATTAAAAAGTGTGTCAGTTATTATCCCGAAATCATCAAATTTTGAGTTAACAGGAGGATCAAGATGGACAGGCGCAAGCCATGAAGTGTCGGAGAATTGCGAAAAGAATATATCCTTCCCTCCAAGACCAGGATGCCCATCAGATGAAAAGAAAAGATCTCCGGAGGCATTAATGAACGGATATGATTCGTTTCCTGTAGTATTTATCACCGGACCCAGATTTACAGGTTCGCCCCAATAACTATCCTGCCACTTACAATAATAAAGGTCAGAACCTCCAAAACCTCCGGGCTTATCTGAGGCAAAGAATAATCTTTTCCCGTCGGGTGAAAGGCACGGTGAAGTAATATTGTACAATTCATTATTATATCTGAAGTCTCTTATTTTTGTCCATTTCCCATCAACTAGTACCGCACTAAAAATGCCAAGTTTATTCCTTGGGCTGGAAATATTACTCAATTTATTGGTTAGATCCAGATTTCTTGAATAGTAGATTGTATCTCCCCTGCTATTAAAAGTTACTGGTCCGTCATTTAATTTAGTCTTCAGATTTTTTGAAAATAATCTTGCGCTCCTGGAATTTACTTTGCGGGTTGTGTCAATATAATAGATTTTAAATTGTCGTTTATTCTGCGAACTTGAGTAATTCAGAAAGAGGTTTGGACTCCGGTTAGTACAAAACACGATGCCTTTTTTATAATAAACAGGTGAGAATTCATCATATTTCTTTGAACTGAATGGAGTTAAAGTAACGGTATATGTTTCTGATTGTCCGAAGGTAAACTGCTGAAACAAAATAGCAGTCAGAATGACTGCAAATAGTTTTTTTTTCACAATAAACGTAATTGTTAAGTACTTTTTAAAAAATCAGGGGATTTACGACATTTATCTTGTATCGGAACTCATATCTGATCATTATTTCATGTGATCCGTTACTGTATCTCCTGAGTTCGTTAAAATCATAATCGTATGTATAGGCCACTCTGAGCTGATTATTTACAGCGAATTGAAGCAATCCTGCAAAAGAGCTGTTATTCCTGTAAGTAGCGCCTAACCACACGCGATCAAATAAAATGAAATGAGCATTTATATCATAAAGCAACTTTTCCCCCGGAGAGATGGTTATAAGTGTTGAAGGAGAAAATTTGAGCTTCGGAGAAAGACTAAAAATATAACCTGTATTTATTAAGTAATTGTACTGACCAGGATTAAACTTCAGAGTGTATTTATCTTTGTTAAAGTCAAATTTGTTGCCCAAAAGTTTAGGTATTGATAATCCAATAAAATAATTCTGGTTGTAATAATAAACTCCAAATCTGAAATCCGGAACCACAAAGACACTCGAATTAAGAAGATAATACTCATCTCCGGGATCATGGACAGAAAGATCAGACCATGCAGTATTTGTGATAGTAACTCCTGCACCCAGTCCCAGTGAAAGATTTCCTTCACCCATACCTATTTTGTATGCATAGCAGGTACTAAAACTCGTTTCTTTGGTTACTCCGATCTTATCGTTGGTAATAATGAGTCCCAGGCCGAGTTTTGAATCGAGGATAGGAGCATCCAGAGCTAAAGTCATTGTTTCCGGAGCACCGGGAATGCCAACCCACTGCCGCCTGTAGAATGCTGCAATATTCAACGCCCCGCTGTTCCCTGCATAAGCGGGATTAATAGTAAGTGGATTAAGGATATACTGATTCGTTACAGGAGTCAATTGTCCAAACAGACCTCCGGGAATCAGCAGAAAAAACACTACTTTAATAATTGTTTTCATTCTATCTTCTTATTACAATGTAGCCGGCTATTTTCCTGCCCTCTACGGTTTTAATAATGCAAAAATAGGTGTCGTCAGGAAGTGGATTACCTTTATAGTCTATGCCATTCCATTGATTATCATAATTCTCATTTTTGTAAACCTGCACTCCTCTTCTGTCAAAAATTACCAATTCTATTTTGTCCCGGGTACTTAATCCGTCCAATACGAAATAATCATTCTTTCCATCCATGTTGGGAGTTATCAATGTTTTAATAACAAGATCATGAACCATTATCATAACTGAATCATGAGATTCAGGACAGACTCCATTAGTAACTGACCATAAAAATATATTTTTACCTATTGAAAGATTGCTAATGTCGGTCTTTGCTGAGGACGAATCAGAAAACAAACCTGTCCCGGAAATTACCGACCACAAACCCGTTTCATAATTATGTGCAAGTTCAGCATTCATTGTTGTGCCAAACTTATACTCCAGATACTGGTCTGCTCCGGCATTCGCTGAAGGTGTCCTATACACTGTAACCACTACAGGTTTAACTGAAAGAAAGCCTGTTGTAGTTGTAGCATTGATATAGTAGGTTCCATCTGTTGCGTCAGCTGGAGTTCTGTAAGGTATTGTTGCTTCCTGGTCGATCCAGTATGTATAAGTCAAATCCGGGGATGAGCCTGCTGTAATCTTCGGAGCTGTTATGTCAACAGTGGAGGGAAAACAAACCGGTGCCGGATCTTTGACAATGAACAACCGGACATCAGGAGGTGCGTTAATTACAATATTGACCGATGAGGCTGATGTACAACCTGAAGAGTTTGTTACGGTAAAAGCATAAATTCCTGCGGTGAGACCAGCAATAGTCTTTTTAATTCCGATTCCAGACAAAGTCAGTCCATCCGGCGAACGAGTTAATACCCAGGATCCGCTTGCCGGCAGTCCGCTTAATTCCACACTTCCTGTGGGAAACCCGTTGGAAGGTTGAGTAATGGAAACAACCAATGGTGCTGATGGGTTTGCCGGTTGAGAAGATATCACTACGTTTGCCGAGAGACCTGAAACACATCCAGTGGAATTGGTTATAGAAAAGTTGTAGATACCGCCATCAAGTCCGGAGACAGTTACAGTTGTGCCAGTACCCTCAGATATAATTGTACCAGGATAACGATTTAGAGTCCAGCTTCCAGCTGGTGGTAATCCGCTTAATGACACACTGCCTGTGGCAACTGTACATGTTGGTTGCGTTATGGTTCCCACAACAGGAGGGGAGGAGGCTTGCGATTGTTTACTGATTACCACATTTGCAGATGCAATTGAAATACACCCGGCAGCATTGGCAACAGTAAAAGTAAATGTACCTGCAGTAAGACCGGATATTGTTGTGCTGGTACCTGTACCACTCGATATTGCTCCTCCGGGAGTTTGAGTTAAAGTCCATATTCCAACTGAAGGTAACCCGTTTAATACGACACTACCTGTTGCTACAGCACATGTAGGTTGGATAATATTGCCAACAACGGGTGCTGTAACAACAGTATTTACTGTCAGGGCATAGCTGGCTTTTGCAGCTGAACAGTGAGATCCCGAAGGAATATTGGTAGTTATCGTTATTGTAATAATTTTCCCGATGTCTTTACTTTTGGGAGTGTAAGTAAATGCAAATGGTGATGTCGTTGCAGAAGTTGGAGTCACTGAACCATCGCCATTCTCTGTGAGTGTAACCTTTGTTGCGCCGCCGCCAAATCTGTTTCCGCTTATTGTTACAGATGTTAATCCGCAGGTAATGCCACTCGTACTGCTCAAAGTGACTGTAGCAGGATTCACGCATTGCCCCAATCCCTCTATTGAGGTAAATAAAAGAAGACAAGCCAATAGAAAAACGCCACTAAGATGAGATTTCTTAGTACAAATTAGTTTATTATTACAAGCATGTTTCATTTTGGGCTACATAACTTCACAAAACTTCAAAATGCTTTCGGATCTTATCCCTGTGAATACTTTTCAGTCCTAAGCGCATGTTATTGATAATAATTTCCTCATTAAGATGACAATTATCAGAATAAAATGTTTAAACAATTTTAATATTTAATTGCATAATTTAGATATCAATGGAATTGTGGAGACTCTCATTTCTCTTACGCTTTAAGTTGGTTCATCAATACTTTTCGCGCCAGGAATATTCTGCTTTTTACTGTCCCGATGTTGAGATTAAACATATCGGCAATTTCCCTGTATCTGTAACCTTCAACATACATCTTAAAAGGCACCCTGAATTTGTCTTTTAATTGTTCAATATTTCTGGTAATTTCCATAACAGAATATGCTGAATCAGGGTTATCTGATGTTGAACAAATTGTTTGATTAATAAAAAACGATTCCTCAGTACGATCACAATGGGTGTTATGAAGAACATTATGTCTGTAGTTATTGATAAAAGTGTTTCTCATGATTGTGATTGTCCAGGCTTTTAAATACCCGGTATCTACAAATTTCTCCCGACTCAAAAGTGCTTTCAGGAAAGTTTCCTGAACAAGATCTCTTGCGTCTGCTCTGCCCAGTTTAAGGCGGGATGCATACTTCATTAAACTTTGTTCCAGCTCCAATAATTGTTTGGTGAATTCGATTGCTTTCATGTTTATGGTATTTATTAGGAATAGTATTAATAAGTTAAAGATTTGGATAGAGACGTATCTCATCAAAAAATGGCGTTCCTTTTACTTCAACGCATTTTACTGCATACAGATATAGTGCGGCGCTCCATGTCTGCCAGTCCTGGCCCATGGGTTTACCATTCTGTGCTTTTATCCACTCATTAAATCCAAAATTGACTTTTTCTGTATTAGAGGGTTTAATAATGTTTGTAAGTACAACCAGCTTCTCACTGGCAAGTGTATATTTTTTAGCAGCAATTAAAGCAGCCACATAAAGCCCGCAGACAAATGGCCAGATACCTCCATTGTGGTATTCTCCCGGCCTGTTATATATTGCATATCTTGGATGCCAGTCAGGATCTTCAGGTTTGATATAGGGGAAGAAGTTAGGCGGAAGGCTTACTGCCAGGTCACCCTTTTTTTTCATACTATCGCACTCCTCTTCGATCCAGGAAATCATATCTTCAGCCCGTGATGGGGATGCGATTCCGGAGAGAATGGCAAGACTATTACCAAGAAGGTCAAACCGCTCGCTGCTATGAATTTTATATGACCATAAAGCATAATAAGGTTTATGTTTTACAACAAGTCCTTCGTGAACATGACGATGGATCGTACCTTCTGTGATGGTGAACCGGCTCATTTCGCTGTATACCTTATCAGCTCTTTCATTCTTCCCCAGGAGCCGGAGATAGCTATAAACGAGAGTATTCACAAATAGTCCGTAACCTGTCACCCATTGTTCATCCCTCCAATCGCTCGTAGGTTGCTGGGCGACCATATATCTGTCCGAAGGACTTTGATACTCCATCCAATTCAATGCTTTTTTTACAGCAGTGTTAAGAAAATCTTTTTCTCCTGATACTTTTCTGAAAATGCCGGTTCCCAATAAAAACAATGGAGTAGAATCACTTGATCCTCTGTCCTCTTTGTCGTGTACCAGAGAAGGTATATGACCATGTTCAGTCTGGTTTTTTGCAAGGGTCTCCAATACCTTACGTATACTCTCCAGAAGTTTTTGGTTTCCGGATACAGCTATTCCAAACACAGAAAACATAAGATCTCTAGTATATGGTTCGGGATATCCCCAACCTGCGGTACGAGGCAGGCCGTGATATGATCCGCGTGAATTATGAATCAGCACTTCAATAGCGGCTTTCTTTGCTTCTTCAATCTCCTGTTGGTCCGGAATCTTCATTATCAAATTTTATTTTTTCATTCGAAAATATTAATCTTTGAATGTCTTAATTTTCAGATTATTTTATTCCCAATTTGTCGCTCATTATCTGTACAAACCGTTTTGCTACAACACGGTAATCAAAGTTCTTCACAACCCTTTCTCTTGCAGCTTTACCCATTTTTTCGCGTAATGCTGAATCAGTCATAAGAAGCATCAGATACTTACCAATATCATGGACATCTGCACGATAATCTACAGTCCTCGGTTCTTTAAACAGCACTCTGTGTTTTTCTTCAAATCCCGATTCATCGCCAAGAGTAACCTGGTCGACAACTATTTTCTGTGCTACATTGGCAAGGAATGCAGTTTCGCCATGTATAAGCGTATCAAGCATTCCCATTGCCTTAATACCTATCACCGGCTTTTCACATGCACCGGCCTCCACCTGGGGCATACCAAAACCTTCAAGCCGTGAAGGAGCTGCATATATATCGCATGCTCCGATAAGGTATGGCATAAATTTTCTTGAAATAGTATTGGTTGCATAGGTGACATTCTTTTCAATTCCAAGTTGCGCAGCCATATCAAGGTCGGCGATGTTTTGATTTTCAGTCCTTGGCTGGGGCCATACTTTGCAGACATATTTCCAATCGGGCGCTTTGGCATCAATAATGGCAAGAGCCTGCATCACCTCCTGTGCTCCCTTTGAGGCAGCATCGCCACCAACAGTAAGGATCATAATCTGGTCGGGGGAAATACCCAGCGCCTCACGCACGGCCAAAATCTTGGGATCATTCTTGCTGTGAGGAGTAAAGTTATCGGTATTACATCCGACTGGCAACACTTCAATTTTATCACCGTTTATGCCGTCGCGTACATACATCTCTTTCACCCAATTCGAAGTTACAAGTATAAGAGGCAACGCATTTAAGACCTCCTGATAGTTTGCTATATACCCATCTGCAACCAGCCAGGGCACCGGTTGAACACCGTACCGTTGTGGATGAAGCACCAGTTGCGGCGTATGCCCCCAGTAGCCTATTCCAACAACGATATCTGGTTCAAACCATCGGTAGTACCATTCTTTCTCCTGCGATGATTCGAAATGGACAGCCTGGGCATCAACACCCATTTCAAGAAGTCCGGTGTAAAGCAGATGTCCCTGTGTCGCCAGTCCTCCCGGTGAAGGCGGATAATCATATAATAATAAGACTTTCATGAAAAAACATTTTTCAAATTCATAAGTTTATTAAGCCATTCTTTAGCTGCAACAGGATCTGTAAATTGCCAGAATGATTCTGCTCTGGGCGTGGTTTCTGCTTCGAAACCATTCTTTTCAAATCCATATGTTTCAGTAATTATCCGGTATTTTCGCTGCCATATCCTTTTCATTAGTGTCCGATAGCGATTTGCATTTTCCACAGCAACAGGATGGTGTTTTTTATTATCATCAGTGTAAGCAAAGGCCCATAATTCTCCGGTTGAAATTTTCCCGTCATCCCAGAGTTTAATTACTGCTTTCCCAACCTCTTCATGCCGGTGATGTTTTGTATATTCTCCGGCTGGATTATGAGAAATTATAAGGTCGAAATGTTTCGCAGGTAATAAGTTAAGAATAGCCTGTTCAACCTCATTTTCACCCAGAGGTTTTTGTTCAGGGCCATCATCAAGGGTGCCCATAATCCCTTCGGATTTAAGAATTTTTAATGCATTATAAAATTTGGTGGAACGGTCTTCATCGTTTACCCTGGAAAGGCAGACAATAAACCATTTCCATGAAGGATGGCTAAGTATTGTACCTCCGGCCCATAATGTTTCATCGTCGGGATGGGCTACAATTACGGCAACACTTTTTACGGGTAAACGATCCATATCATACCGAAGAATTAATTAATTTTCACTTGCACCTTTTTAACTCGTCCGCATGACCTGAAAATCATGAACATGAATGTACGGAAGAGAAAATCTATTTTCATTTTGAGGGATCAGGTTAAATATTGTTATACAAAGATCAGCCACAATGAAAATATATATGTTACATAACTTTTAAATAATTTTACATTATTCACGCATTTTGATTAGTTCAGGCCTTTTATTTATTGAAGTCAATCTGACTTTTTACCTGATGACGAGAATATTACAAGATCAATTCTGAAACTTTGTTCAAATATGTAATGAGTTACACCTATAAAGAAGAAATTCCATTTGGTGGTAGTCTTATATGGATGAACCGGGAAACGGGTATCAGGCTCGTGTACCTTTTCGTTGGTTATGGAAGGAAGATTGGGAAATTTCCATATTCCTGATGCCGTTTGAGCCAATCTGACAAACCGGTTAAGACCCCACCGAACAGAATTTCAAAAATCTTACTTATCGATTTTGCAAAAATTCAATTCAGATATGCAGATTATTCCCGGCAGAAATTAATAAGCTCTGTATTAAACTTATGAGTCTCCTCAAGAAATAAACTGTGACCACTATTTTCAAAAGCGACTACATGTGAATCAGAGATTCCGGCTTTCATCTGACCTGCCAGATCAAAAGAACATATTTTATCTTTTTTACCGTGCATAATCAATGTGGAAATTTTTATTTTTGCCAGATCCCCTCGCAGGTCCGTATCACGCAATGCGATTAAACACTGAGCTGTAGCATATGAAGAAGCACTTAAACAGATTCCGTTTAACCAGCTGCCTATACCTTCATTTAATGAACTTTCGGTAGCGGAGAATATTTTGGCGAAATCAGATAAAAGCTTTGGCCGATCCTTATAATTCAATTTGACTAAACCGTCAACTGCATTGATAGGAAGATTATATGGAAAATCGTTGCGTTGTGTCCAGATTGGAGCTGCGGCACCGCACAAAGCCAGTTTGGCAATATGAGTTCCGTTGTACAATGATACATACCTGATCGCAATGGCTCCACCCATGGAAAAGCCAGCTAAAACAGCGTCTTTTATATCCAGGATATCCAAAACCTTCTTTATATCCGATGCATGTACATCATAATTATACTTCCCATAAGGTTTATCAGATTTACCGAATCCTCTTAGTGTAATACCAACAACCCGAAAATTATTATTTATCAGATCGTTATACTGGTATTCATACATTTCATCACTTAATGGCCATCCGGGTATTAATATAATAGGTCTTCCTTCACCTGCATCTGTAATATGCAGTTGAACATTGGTTTCTACTTCAATATATTCAGCTCTGGATATTCCTGACTTTGTTTTATCAACTACTTTTTCCATAATTTTAAATATTAGTTATTAATGTTCCTGATTTTTCACTTAATACGCTAAAGAGATATTGATTTTAGTAAACAGACGAAACAAACTTCTTAAACTGATAGTCGAATACATCAGGGTTCTCCATATTGCTTAAATGACCGGCGTGTTTTATTATACCCAGACAGGAGCCTTTTATTTTTTCATGCATAAATTTGGCCGCTGCGGGAGGTGTTACTTTATCTTCTTTTCCTACCATAATAAGCACAGGTACTTTTATTTCCGAAAGTTTGCTGCATGTTTCTTTGCGCTTACACAAAGCAAGCAAGGTATTGCAGAGCGATTGTTCAGAAGTACTTATTATCATCTTCCTTACTGCCTCAATTTCTTCTTTTCGTGTAATGAAAGATGAAGGTGAAAAGAGATTTTTTATACTATCAACTGCATACTTTTCCACTCCGTTTTTCCTGATGTTTTCAATTGCCGTCTTCCGTTTTTCTATTGCCTCGGGAGAATCGGCAATGCAATTGGTATCACTCAAAATAAGAGCATCAAAACGTTCAGGAAAATTTAAAATGGCACTTAATGAAATGTACCCACCCATGGATAATCCACACAATACGGTTTTATCAATCTTCAAGTTATCCATTAAACTGATCAGATCGTTAACAAAAAGTTCGATTGAGAAATCCATGTTCCCGGAATCAGAGTCCCCATGTCCGCGAACATCATATGTAATTAAGTGATAATCATCTTTTAGAGCCTGCACCTGGACATTCCACATTGACTTATTAAAAGGGAAGCCATGGATAAAAATGATGAACGGAGCTCCATCCTTTCCATCTTCGGTGTAACTTATCATAATATCATTGATTGCTAGCCGGGAATTGATTTTTAAATAGCTCATGATAATACGATTTTTTTTATAGTGTTCTGAACAAGAATATTTCAAACATTATGTTGGAACGAGTTTTTGAAAATCATACAAAGGTGATGTTGTTTATTATGGGAACTATTACACAACTTTTGAAAAGTGTTACATCATTTACATGTTCTTGAATAAGTTATGCTAGTTACAGGATTCTGGCTTATACAATCTCAGGTTGCTGTATTTATTGCAACATCTGTTGCCGGGACTTTCCCTGAGATATGATCAGCATAAGCCCTGGTAAACTCAGCGCCATAAAAGAATATCATGGAAGAATAACTCACCCATAAAAGAAATAATATAATGGAGCCGGCTGCACCATATGCTGAACCCGGATTTGTTTTACTTAGGTAAAAACCGATAGCAGTTTTTCCAAGTAAAAAAAGTAAAGCTGTTAAACCTGAACCCGGCCACAAATGTTTCCATTGAATTTTTGCATCAGGTATCATTTTAAACATAAGTGCAAACAGTAACATGACGACTCCAAATGAAATAATAAATTTGAGCGCATAAAAAATCACAAGAATAAGGTTTGGCCAGTTATTAATCACCCAGCTGCTTAAGGCTGCAAGAATAGTGGTGATAATTAGTGAGATTAATAACAAAAAACCAATGGACACGATCAGGCCGAATGAAAACAGGCGTGTGCGTATCAGCGTGAAAATGGCTCTATGTGGTTTGACTTTTACTTCCCAGATAGTATTTAATACCTTTTGTAATTCGACAAATACTCCTGTTGCACCAACAAGCACAACAACTAATCCAATAATAGTTGCAAGCAATGATTTATGGATATTGCTAATGCTGATAATCATATCTTTAACCTGTTTGGCAGTCTCCACACCCATTATTGAGGCAATTTGTGTATAAAGGTTGCCTGTGACCACATCGCGTTGAAAAAACAGGTTGGAGATAGAAAGTATCATTACCAGTAAACCGGGAATGCTGAAAATAGCATAATAAGCGATCACGGCACTTTGCATAAATGGATCTTTATTCCACCAGCGACTGCCGGCTGATCCGGCAATTTTTAGGAAGGATTTTATTTTTTTCTTATAGAGCATCAGATTAATTATTTAAATGACTCTATCAATATTGTTGATTTTCTCTCGATGGATTTTCCATATTCTGTTGAATTATCGCTTAACCTTCTATGACAATCAATAAACACTTGATGGTGCTATTTAGAGTTTTTAAGTTCAGTAAGGAGTTCGTTTAAATCAACGGTGGCATAAGTAGATGCATAGTCTGACATGCCATAAGGAACAATAAGAGTTCTGTTATGGATGATTGAACCGCAGGAGTAAACTACATTGGGCACATAACCTTCCCTTTCTTCACTATTGGGCGACAAAATAGGTGTCTTTAATCTGCCAATTTCATTTTCAGGATTATTAAGCTCATATAGAGAAGCTCCTAAAACGTATTCCCTCATTGGACCCACTCCGTGTGTTAAAATCAACCAGCCTTCTTCCGTTTCGATAGGGGAACCGCTATTTCCAACCTGTACAAGTTCCCACGAATATTTTGGTTTCTGAATTAGTTTGGCTTCTTGCCAGACATTGATATTATTTGAAAATGCTAAATAATTATTTATTCCGTCCACTCTGCAAAGCATGGCGTATTTCCCGTTGATCTTTCTGGGAAACAGAGCCATTCCTTTGTTCTGTGCCAGTTCTCCATGAATAGGTAAACCTTTGAAATGATAGAAATCCCTGGTTGAAAGTAACTTCGGTAAAATGGACATGCCATCATATGCAGTATAGGTGGCATAGTAGATAACTTCTCCGCTTTCCTCAATGAACTTGACAAAACGTGCATCTTCAATACCATTTTTTTCAGTATCGGAGATTGGAAAAATCACTCTCTCAGAAATTGCCGAGTCGAGTGAGAATTCAATTTCATAATGCGACCGAGCGAGCCATACCATTTGATTAATGATTAGTTCTTTCTTTGGCGTAAGCTTATGTGTTTTTCTTGTTTCTGCCACTGCCCTTTTCAATTCACCATATGTAAATCTGTCCCCCAGTTTCTCCAATACAAAGAGCGGTGATAGCTTGTTGTCGAAATCATGCATTTCATCCAGCTTCTTAATAAATGATTTTTTATGATAAATATGCCTTTTAATCCGGTCAGCTTCTGCCAGCATTTTACCCACAGGTTCAATAATCAGATTATTGTTTTTGTCAATTATTGCTGAACGAAAAACTATGGATGAAATATGTCCTTCCCCGGTTGCCCTAAAACTAATGATCACTCTTTTTTCATCCGTTCCTGTTTCCGATTGATCAGGATCTTCCACGATTGATGGATTAAAAAAGGCTGCCGATTCAATCGAGTATTCCATAGTGAAATAGGAACCAATAAGCTCTTTTCGTGAATGATTAACTTTAGCTGGTTTTATACCCAATTCACTGAAAAACCCAGCCAGTTTATTGAAGTGTCTTTCAAATATCAGCGAAATATTTCTGTGACGTCGGGAAAAGCCTCTCAGGACCTGACTTAATGCACTGAATACCTCACTGTCAGACATAGCTAATACACTAAGTATGATGTTTTTGCTACTTGCACCTGGATGATTGCAGAATCGTGTTATTACCCTGGTCGGATCAGGGGGAAACTTGCAATCCTTCCGGGTGACTGTTACTTTCATGGCTCCGATTTGATTACTTAAATTTTTTCCTGGTTATTCCTGATATATCCGCAACGAAAAAATATGAAGTAAGGTTCGATGAGTTTTCCTTTACCTGAGAAAGTGTAGCTTCTTCTATTATTGATTTCTTTTCAGAATGGACCATGTATCCGTTACCATATATTCTATCTGTTTCATTATACTTTTCAACTGTCAGTCGTGCCATCAGGTAACTTACTGTAGATTCTGCTCCCTGGTTGAGATTCACGTGAGTCTCTTCCAATCCGTCGTAACAACCGCCGGTACATGGGTTATAAATTATCTGATGTAAACGGTTATTTCCTAAAAACCAGTTAAATGCAGTTTCCATTTTTATAAGGTAGTCTTCATCATCAAATACATCATAAAATTTACTCAATGTCATAATGGTATAAGCGACGTCAATGGGTTGTTCCCCAAAATGACCTGCTGTCTGACCTCTTTGCAACCAGTTTTTATTGGTTATTACTTCTATCCCGTTTTCATTGAAAATTTTAGACAACAGGAAATTAAATGATGATAAGGCTATTTCTTTATAAATTGTCTCTCCTGTTAACAACCAGGCATATAGCATGGCTTCAGGTAATATGCTGTTTGCATAAGTAAGATAACCTTCAAACCATTGCCATTTTTCATTGGATTCATGCTTAAACATCTGCACCAATCTGTTTGCCAGGGTTCTTACAAGAGAAAGGTTTTCTGGCGATTTTATGACTCTGTGATAATAATACAACCCTTTTATGGCAAATGCCATTGCCCGGGTGGAATATATTGTTTCAACATGGGGGATGGCTTTTTGAAAGATTGCAATAGCCTCAGCAGTTGTCTTTCCGGGAAGTAACTTCTTTTCCGACATCAGATAACCCAGAGCCCAGATAGCCCTTCCATTTGAGTCATCCAGGTTTGAAGTTTTGTTTTGATCGGTAAATTTGTCGCTGATATCTACATAGTTTAAAAAGTCACCGGCAGGTTGCTGACAAAGTTTAATAAAATTGAGATATTTATTTATATACCATATACTTTTGGATTCGCCTGTCAAAAGGAAATGCATACACATGGCTACCATTGATCTGGCATTATCGTCAAGTGTATAGCCGGAACAGAGATCAGGTTGGTTGATTTTTGAAAACTGAATGATTCCCGTGTCGGTTGTCATTTGTTTTATGTGGTTCAGATTAATAGCCGGGAGATTATATTGAAGTGTTATTTTTTCATGGGCTATTTTTTCGAACAGCATTGTATGTTCAACGGCAGAATTTTCCCAGGCTGTAGAGACTATTTTCTGCAAAGTATTTACCCTGATATTCCTTCGTAATGAATTATCGTTCAGTAACCGGTTAACACCTTCAGCTAGTTGTTGTGAATTACGAAAATCAAAAATAATTCCTGTATCCTCGGTTAATACTTCCTTTGCATGGGGAATAGGAGTTGATATAATAGGGCAGCCACAACTCATTGCATAAGCAAAAGTGCCGCTAACAGCCTGGTTAGGATCATTGGTAGTAAACAGATATATATCGGTAAGCTGCAAATATTCAAGTAAATCCGGTAAAGGCAAATAGCTATTGATAAATTTTACATGTTGTGTTAAGTTTTTACTGACTATCATTGCCTCAAGGCTGTTCCGGTATTGTTCTCCTTCCTCTTTCAAAACTTCGGGATGGGTTTTTCCTATTATGAGAAATATTACGTCCGGATTGGTTTTAATAATAGCCGGCAGCGCTTCCAATGTAGTTTCAATGCTCTTTCCCGAACTTAGCAGACCAAACGTAGTAAGGACTTTCCGGTCTTTGATACCATATTTTTTTTTCAGAGATTCTCTGTTTAAATGAGGCACAAGATGAGTACCATGGGCTATAACTGATATCTTCTCTTTTGGCAAATCATAATAATAGGTTAATATTTTAGCCGAATTATGAGTCATAACGATAATTGATTCACATGATGAGGCAATTCTTTTTATATTGGATTTCAACTTGTCATTAGGATTTGGCAGTACCGTATGGAAAACCACAATAACAGGTTTTGTAAGTCTGTTTAAAAATTGAAGAAATGGCTCTTCCTGTTTGCTAAAAAAACCAAACTCATGCTGGATCAGAACAATTCTAATCTGATCGTCTTTGTTAATTTTCAAAGCCAATATTTCGTAACTACCAGCTAATGAAGTCTTAAGAACATATTTTACCTCATTGGTATACTGAAAATTTTCATCACCTGATTCCAGCGCACAAACTTTTATAGACAAAGTATTGCTGAATTTGTTATTCAGCGCCTTTATCAAATCCTGGGAATAGGTAGCTATCCCGCATACCCTTGGCGGGAATGAGGTTATAAACAATATTTCAGCGAGATCATTGGTTTCATCGGTCGGGGATTTTTGCCTGCTCATTATTGAAGGCATTGCAGAATACACGGAATTATCAAAGCCAAATAATCCATCGTGATTATATAAAAGCTCTCCGGTTTGCTTTAAACCTGATTTATTTTTCATCTTTCACAGCCTGTGTTAATAATTCTTTCACTAACTCAGATAAACTAACCGATGCGCATGCAACATGTGAATCAGCCGCTCCGTAATAAATAAATAGGGTATCGCCAAACAGGGCAGTACCCGTTGGAAAAACCACGTTATTAACGTCTCCTTTCAGTTCCCATTCATATTCCGGTGAA
>OCZT010000746.1_pt1 | contig 32946 bp, 37 predicted proteins | sample 1539031 | NCBI WGS metagenome assembly OCZT01 (sample SAMEA3539308, study PRJEB22396) | soil metagenome | biome: tundra; feature: field; material: soil | place: USA | collected 2010-05 | depth 0.15 m | reverse complement strand
CTCGCGCCGCTCGTTCGCTCACCGCTGAAGTCGAACTACGACTTCCAGATTTGGTCCCAACGCGCCGAACCACCGTCCGGGCTTAGGCATCGAGTGGTCCCGTCGGCGGCGGTACCCGAGACCCAGTTCTGCACGCTCTTGCGCGCGGCGAAGGCCGAGACCAAGGTGTCGAGCCACAGGTATGGGATGACCCTCGAGAACTGGGTATTGACCGTCTGCCAAGACGTCTTTTCTACTGCCGAGCCTGGCTTCGCGGCGAGGGCCCTCAACATCGAGTTCTCAATCGTCTGGTCTGCCTGATGAGCAAAATTAACGGCGCCGGCAATGAAGGTTCCCGCCGGCAATGCGCCCATGCCGAGTCCGCCAAGGGTCGGAGAGGCCGTCGCATTCAGCGAGAGGAACCACACGTAGTTGAGCGACGGTTCAACGCCACCAAATTGATTCCAAGTTGCACAGTCGTACTGGCCGTAGATGACACCGTTGATCAAAGCGCTCTGCACGAGTTGGCGTTGGGTCACCGTAATACCAACGTGTGCGAGCTGCTGCTGGAAAAACGCGAACGCCTGGTTCGCCGAGGAGTTACCCGACACGGTGTCGATGACGAAGCCAACCTTCGTGAGCTTATTCGCGGACTTGTACGCATTCACCAGAGCCTTCGCCTTCGCCGGGTTATACGCCGGATAGCCGGGGTTCCGGTAGAACGGCGACGTCTTTCGATAGATCCCGTCGGCGACCGCGCCGATGCTGCCGTCGATTACCTTGAAGTATGTGCTGCGATTAATTGCCATCGCGCAGGCCTTTCGAATTGACAGGTCGTTAACGACGGGCTTTAAAGTGGTATCCCACTGCATCGTCGAGGGGTTCACGGCGCCTAACGTGCCGAGGTAGTCAGCTTCCTGCACAACGGTGGGCGCGGCCTGGCCCTTCAAGATGTATGGCAGAGTTCCCGGCACCGCAGGAGCGAACTCGCCCGCCCAGCAGAAGTACTGGTTCAAGGTGCTCGTCGTGTTCATGATGAGACAGTTCACTGACGGGTCGCGGGGGGTGTCAATGTCCGTCACGTACGATATACCCTTCATCTTCTTCAACGCGGCAATCTGTGCGCCCGACTCTTGAAGGATCATGTCGACGCCGCCGCTCTGCAGCGCCTGGTTACGCGACGCGTCGTCCACGATGGTCTTGAAGTTGATGGCGCTGAGGTAGGGCAACTTGCGACCCGCGCCGTCCTTGCGCCAGTAGCTCGTGTTCTTGACGAACTGCGACTCGACGCCAATCTCCCACGACTTCACCTTGAACGGTCCCGTGCCGACGGGAGTACCTGCGAAGGTCGAAACGAACGACGTCGGGTGAGCCATGTAGGAGATCTGCTGCTCGGCCAGTGAAATCGGGAAGGTCGAGAACGGAATGACCATGTTGTACGCCACGGTGTAGGCGTCGACCATGGTCACCGAGGCGATGATGGGATGAATCGCGAGTCCGACCGTGGGGTCGGCGTTCGCGGCCGTGTAATTCGCCACACAGACGGTGGCGTTAAAGGGGTCACCGTTGGTGAACTTGATGCCCTGGCGTAGCGCAATCGTCCAGACCGTGTAGTCGGCGTTGTGCGTCGCCGACAGGGCGAGCATGGGAAGAGCGACCCGGCCGTTCAGGGACATCACGAACAGCGGATCGTAGAGAGCGTTCGCCACGCAAAAGCCCGATTGGTCCAACGAGCCCTGAGAACCGTTAAATACGTGGTAGTTGGGAACGTCCGAGATCAAACCGACGGTGAGCGTGCCACCGATCTTCGGCTTGCCTTTGTTGACGCCAACGGTCGCCCCCGCGACGTTGGCGAGCAGCCCGTCAACTACCGAGCCGGCCATCGCGACACCACCCAGAGTGGCCGCAGAATGAGTAAGGAACGAACGACGATCGAACGTCGACGACATCTTGGTCCTGCTTTCCCCGGAGAGCCCCTACTAGGTTTCTCCACTGTGCGAAACCTAGCAAGAAAGTACCTACTAGCCAGTACACCCCGGAATCTCATTGCGCGGGGAACTGCTTCAGGACCCAGGCGGAGGGAGGGCCGCCTGGGTCCTGAAAAAGGGGGCAATTACACGCGTTTACCGCTGGCGGGCGTGCCGTCACCCAACGGTCCCTCCAGGATCTCAACTGAGAAGAAAGGGACTCTTCCTTTCAACGTCTTCTTCGTCGTCGAGCGAAACATGGGACCTTCTCTCATCATTTGATGGGCACTTACTCCTGGTGTCAGCCAGTTTGACGCCCCACTTTGTGCTGGCCATTGGATGAGGATAAGAAGCCGCTAAATCCGAGTTTTGTTCACTGGGCGAGAAATCGATTTCAATACCCTCTCGTCCACATTTGGTTTCGGGCATACTGGGCGCGTGCGACTAGCGCTTTTGGGGCTCGTACAGGGGACAGTACCTATAAGGGAGGACCACAACAGTGGCGTCAACTATCAATTCGCATGACGGATCTCCGGGCGATCCGGCGTTTCACATCGAACAACGTGGCATCGACTTCGTACCAGTGTCGGAACGCTGGGCCACGCCAAGAAATATAGGAGCGCTGTGGGCCGGCTCGGCCATCAACGTCGAGTACTTCATCTACGGCGCTTTGTTGATGGGCTTTGGTTTCAGCTTCTACACGGCGCTGAGCATCATCATCATTGGCAACCTCTCCTTCTTTCTCTTAGGACTGGCGTCGTTACAGGGACCCGAAGCCGGGACCACGGCCTTTACGATCTCTCGCGCCGCCTTTGGCACGCAAGGGTCGCGGCTCGTCAGTTTCTTTAACTGGATCACGCAACTGGGCTTTGAAACGGAGGGACTGATCCTCATCGTCGGCGCCACGATCGTCTTGTTCCAGATGGCGGGTCTGCACGTCTCGAACCCACTGAAGGTGGTCTTCATCGTGCTCGCGGCCGCGATCCAGGCGGTCGTGCCGTACTTCGGTCACGCCACGATGGTCAAAGTGCTTCGCGCGTTGATCATTCCCTTTGGCGCCATCTTTGTGTTGTTCGCCGTGTACGACTTGAAGCACGGCTCGGCGAACTTCAAAGGCTTCGGGGGCGGTTGGCAGCTCTACACGGCGGGTATCGCCTTCACCATTGCGCTCTCGGGTCTCGGTTGGACCGAGTGCGGCAACGACTACACGCGCTACCTGCCGCGTGACGCGAAGAAGAGCTCCGTCGTCGGTTGGATCTTCGTCAGTACGGCCATTCCCGAGATCTTCATGATGGTGCTCGGTGCCGCGACCTACACGTTCCTTTCTTCGAAGGCGCAGTCCGCCGCGTGGAACGGGGCCAATCCCTTCGAGGCGTTGCACAACCAGGCCTTCATCCCGAACTGGGTGATCGTGTTGTTCTTGTTGTTCGCCATCGTGCAACTCTTTGGCATCAACTCGCTCGACCTCTACTCCTCGGGCGTCTCGCTCCAAGCCATGGGGATCCGCCTTATGCGCTACCAGGCCGTCGTGTTGGATTCGATCCTCGCCTGCGCCTTGACGATCTGGGCCGAGTTTCAATCAACGTTCTCGCTCTACATGAAGGAGTTCGTGGGCGTCATCATCGTCTGGATCGCGCCGTGGTTCGCCATCATGTTCGTCGACTGGCTGATGCGCAGGTACCGCTACAACGCCACCGAGCTCCAGCGACGAGACCGCGGGAGTCTGTACTACGTCGGAAGTAGCGGCATCAACTGGAACGGCATCGTGGCCTTCGCCGTCGGACTCGTCTGCGCGACGCTCGCCTTCTCCAAGGCGCCACCGCCGGTAAACTTCCCCTTTCACTGGATGACACCGGTGTCGAATCACTACGGCGCCGCGTGCGCCGGTTCCCTGGTGCACGGCGTGTGCACTGCCGGTTGGTACGGCGGCGCGGACTTCTCGGTCCCCACGGGCATCATCATCGCGGGCGTCGTGTACTTCGTGCTCGAGAAACTGACGGGCAACGTCGCACGACAGGTGAAGCGTCAAAAGGAACTCGAACCCGTGAGCTAATGATCAGTCCACCTCGTAACCCGAGTCACTCTCGGGTTACGAGGTGACGATCAGCCGTTCCAATCTTCGACGAGACCGCCCGACCCGTCGGGACGAAACACCGGAATCGAACCCAGCGCGCGCACCATCGCGGCGTCGTCGCCGAGAGCGGCGCGCCACAGACCCGCTTCGGTCACCAACGTGCCAATGGTGACGATGTGGGCGCCGACGCCGCGAAGAAGACGCAACGTCGCGCCGGTCGAGGCGCCCGTCGAGATGACGTCGTCGACGATCGCGACGCGCTTACCTTCAACGTCAGGGATTCGCGCTCGGTCAAAGAGCAGCCGCTGTTCGGCGTCGGTAGTGATGGACCGGACCTGTTCGGTGATGGCGTCGGCCAGGTGAATCTTCTGGGTCTTGTGCAAAACCACGTACTGGTCGAGCCCGAGGCAGCGCGTCACCTCGACGGCTAAGGGAATCCCCATGGTGGCGACGGTGGCGACGACGTCCAGGTCGTAGGGCGCGAGCACCTCGGCCAACTCTTCGCCGGCCTTGGCCATAAACGAGACGCCCATGTCGACGGTGATAAGCAGCGCGAGGGCCAGATTCTCATTGAGAGAAACGACGGGTAGGTCAACTCTCTGCGATCCAATGTCGACGGAATAGGTTCCTCTAGTCACGGTGCTGGAGCATACTGAGTCCATGGCGACTTCGAGACCACCGTTGGAAGTTTCTCTCGCGACGACGATGCTGGCGTCGGCGTACGACGAAGCACTGCTCGGCCTTCGTGAAGGCGGCATCCCTATTGGCGCGGCGCTCTTTCTACGCGACGGAACACTGCTCGGTTCGGGCCACAACCGGCGCGTGCAAGAAGACGACGCCTCCGTGCACGCCGAGACCGACGCGTTTCGAAAGGCCGGGCGACGTCGCGACTATCCCGAGTGCGTCATGGTCACGACGTTGTCGCCGTGTTGGTACTGCTCGGGACTCGTGCGCCAGTTCAATATCGGCGCCGTCGTCATTGGCGAAAGCGAGAACTTCCACGGCGGCCACGAGTGGCTCGACGAGCTCGGCGTGGAGATTGTCCTACTGAACGACCCCGAGTGCACGAAACTGCTCGGCACGTTTATCGACGCTCACCCCGAGCTCTGGCACGAGGACATCGGGCTCTAGGGATCAGCGCGCGGGCGGTCCGAAGAGGCGATCGCCGGCGTCGCCGAGGCCCGGCGTGATGTAGCCCACGTCGTTGAGTTCGGCGTCGAGCGCCGCCGCGACGATCTTGATTTCGGGGTGGCGCGCCAACACGAAGTCGACGCCGGGTTGCGCGGCGATGAGACAGAGCACCGTGATCTCGCCGGCTCCTCTGTCGCGAAGCATCTCCAGCACACAGTCGAGTGATCCCCCGGTGGCGAGCATGGGATCACAGATCACGACGTGCACGCCCGCGAGCGACTCGGGTAGTCCGTCGAGGTACACGTCGGGCTTGAGCGTTACTTCGTTTCGTCGCAGTCCCACGAGACAGACCCGGTGCAGTGGCAACACCTCTTGCACCGCCGGACTCATACCGAGTCCGGCTCGCAGAATGGGCACGATCAGGTACTCCGAGTCGATACGCAGCGCCGGCGCCCCCTTCATGACCGGCGTGTCGACGGTCGTCGCCGCGACGGGTGTGTCGCGAAAGGCCTCGTACGCAACGAAGCGAGAGATCTCGCCCGCTAGACGCAAGAAGTCAGCGTTGGAGGTGCGAGCGTCTCGGAGTTGACGGACTTTGTCGGCGACGACGGGATGTTCAAGTACGAGCAGCGAATCCACGAGGTCACACTACGCCGGATTCAATTTCCGACGCCAGCTCGACGAGGGGCCGACGGCGTCGTCGGCTCGGTACTCATCGTCGACACCACGCAGTTGAGCGTCGAACGAGCGATCGCCACGCGCACGACGGTCCGTGCGGCGTGTCAGAATCGTAATGATGCCAACATCATGGACCCCTGAGTAGTTCGTTCTAGGGCACGACCGCCCGACAGGGTGTTACAGGTCAGTCGGTAGAATTGCTTGATGTCTTCTTCCCTCTCGGACCTCACCAAGGGAGATCGAGAGAGAGAATCGAATCCTCTGGGCGGGGTGATCTCAAAGTACCCGGGTCCTCGCGCCAGGATCTCCCGAGACCAGAAACTACCCTGGTGGCGACGTGTTCTGCCAGTAATCGCGTCGCATCGCGCGACGTTTATCACCGCGATCGGGCTCTCGTTCGTGAGCCTCATCTTCCAGGTTCTGGTGCCCAATATGTTGAGTGGCGACATCGACTACACGCTGGAGAAACACCTTCATTCCCTGCACAACGACGTTATCTTGATCGTCATCGTGGGGCTCTTGGCGGGCGTGACGGGAATCATTTCGCGCCAGTACGTCTACGCCACCGCGTACAACGTCGAAGCCGACCTGCGTTCGTTGATCTACGAGCATCTTACGTGGCTCTCATTCAGCTTCTACGACCGGGTCCAGTCCGGTCAGCTCATCAGTCGAGCCAACAGCGATATTCGCAGCGTGCAGATGTACTCCACATTCGCGCCACTGATCGTCGTGCAGTGCTTCATTGGCATCATCGCCTTTGGGTTCATGCTCTTCATCAACTGGAAGTTGGCGCTGCTCGCAATGGTCGTCATGCCGATCTTGTACATCGTGGGAATAAAGATGCGCAAGGTCATGTTCCCGATCTCGTGGATCACGCAAGCCCGCTTGGCTGAGGTCGCGACGGTCGTGGACGAGAACGTGAACGGTGTACGCGTCGTGAAGTCCTTCGCGCAAGAAGAAGCGGAGATCGATCGCCTCGCCAACGCCGCCGAACGCGTCGCGTGGGCCTACATCAAAGACGCCAACATCCGAGCGATCTGGTCGCCCTGGGTCCAGAATCTACCCCAACTCGGACTCGCCCTCGTGCTGTTCTTCGGTGGTTGGATGGTCTTGCAAGGCAAACTCGCGATTGGTCAAATCCTCGCCTTCAACGTCTATCTGTTGATGCTCCAAGCGCCGTTCATGATGCTCGGTCAACTCGTGATGATGGGACAACGCGCCAAGGCCAGCGCCGAACGCATCTTTGAGATATTGGACGAGAACCCCGACATCGTCGATCGCCCTGGCGCGTACGACCTCGAGCACGCCACCGGAGCGATCGACTTCAATCACGTGAAGTTCACTTACGGCAACGGGGTCGAAATTTTGACTGACTTCGACGCGCACATCGAGCCGGGCGAGACCGTCGCCATCGTCGGGCGCACGGGATCGGGAAAGTCCACCGTGGCTCGACTCATGACGCGCTTCTACGACGTCACCGAGGGCGCGATTTCCATTGATGGCAACGATCTACGCGATCTCACCTTGTCCTCGTTGAGGGAGAACGTGGGCGTCGTCCTCGACGAACCCTTCCTCTTTTCGGTTTCGATTCGCGAGAACATCGCCTACGGCCGACCCGACGCTTCCCTCGAAGAGGTCCAAGCGGCCGCCCTCGCCGCGAACGCCGACGAGTTCATCGTCCGCCTGTCCGAGGGCTACGACACCGTCGTTGGCGAGCGCGGCTACACCTTGTCCGGGGGCCAGCGCCAACGCATCGCCATCGCTCGAACGCTCCTTCTCAATCCCCCGATTCTCATCCTCGACGACGCGACGAGCGCCATAGACGTGCACGTGGAGTCGGGAATCTACGAAGCCCTTCGAGGTCTTCTCACTCAACGCACCACCATCGTCATTGCGCACCGCATCTCCACGATCGCCCTGGCTACTCGGGTACTGCTGCTGGACGAAGGTCGGGTTGTCGCCAGTGGTACCCACGACGAACTCCTCGCGAACGTGCCGCTCTACTCACAGATCCTGGCCCAGGCCACCGCCGGAGAGAAGTCGTAGTGGGTTGGGGCGGCGGATTCGGCGGCGGCGGTGGCATGTTCGGGGGCAGCGCGTCGGAGGCGAGCGGTCGCGCCGGTCTTCCCTTCGGAGGCATTCCCACCGAACTGATGGACGAGGCGACGAAGCTCTTGGCCACCGAGCCAGAGCACCCGAAGTCGCACGTCCACTTCACGCAGCGACCCAGTGAGAAGGAACGCGAGCGCCTCACGTTGCCCAACCTCATCAAGGCCTACCCCAAGTGGGTCGGCGCGGGCTCGTTGCTCGTCATCGTCACGAGTCTCACCTTGCAGGCCGGTCCGCTACTCACCGAATACGCCATCAAGAACGGCATGGAGCCCGGCCACCGCGACCTCAAGATCATTGCCGCCTGTTCAATTCTCTACCTCGTGTTGGCGCTCGTCAGTGTCTACTTTCAACGCCTGGGAGTGGAAGTGACCGGCAAACTCTCGTCTCGAGTGATGCACGATCTGCGAATCCGGGTCTTCACCCACTTCCAGCGCCTGAGTCTCGATTTCTTCACTGACGAGAAGGCCGGCGTTCTCATGAGCCGCATGACCAGTGACGTGGAGAACCTGCAACAACTCGTGCAAGACGGCATCAGCCAGTTCGCCCTGCAGGGACTCACGATGGTCGTCATTACGGTGATTCTCTTCAAGACCAACGTCGAGCTCGCGGCGTGGACAGTTCTTTTGATCGTGCCCCTGCTCTTCGTGTTCACCATTTGGTTCCACCGCGCCTCCGAAAAGGGCTACCTCCTCAGTCGCGACCGCATCGCCCTGGTGCTGGCCGACCTCTCGGAGTCGCTCTACGGCATTCGCGTCGTGACGGCCAACAATCGTCAAAAGCGCAACATCCGCAACCACCGTCACGTCGTGGGTGCCTACCGCGACGCCAACGTCTACACCGGACGAGTCAACGCAATCTACGGACCCTCGACGCTGATGATCGGGATACTGGGCCAGGGGTTGCTGCTCGGCATCGGTGGGCGCATGGTGCTTCAACACCAGCTCAACGTGGCGTACCTCATCGCCTTCTTCTTGTACCTCAACCGGTTCTTCGCGCCGATCCAGCTCCTCGTCCAGCAGTACAACAGCCTCCAACAGGGTCGTTCGTCGATCATCCGTCTGCGTGAACTCCTCGAAACGCCGCCCACGGTTGACGAGATACCCGACGCCCTCACGCTCCCCCCGGTGGAGGGCCGCATCACCTTTGAAAACGTGAGTTTCGGTTACAACCCCAACACGCTCGTGTTGCACGACGTCAACCTGGTGATCGAGCCCGGCGAGTCGGTGGCCTTCGTCGGACCCACGGGCGCCGGTAAGTCCACCATGGCCAAACTCGCCAATCGCTTCTACGACCCCACGGCGGGGCGCGTGCTCGTCGACGGCATCGACATCCGCACCGTGACGTTGCACTCACTGCGCTCCCAGCTCGGCGTCGTGCCCCAAGAGCCCTTCCTCTTCGCGGGTTCGATTCGCACCAACTTGAGCTTCGGTCGCCTCGGCGCCACCGACGAAGACATCGAAACGGCGATTGACGTCGTGGGACTGCGTGAACTCGTCGAACGCCTGCCCGAGGGGCTCGACACGCCCGTGCACGAACGTGGACAAACTCTCTCGGCCGGCGAACGTCAACAGTTGGCGCTGGCGCGCGCCTTTCTCGCTCGACCGCGCGTGTTGATCTTGGACGAGGCGACCTCGTCGCTCGACCTACGCAGCGAGACCGTCATCGAACGGGCCCTCGACCGTCTCCTCGAAGGTCGTTCTGCCATACTGATTGCGCACCGCCTCACGACCGCCCAGCGCGCCGACCGGATCGTGGTCATTGACGACGGCGGCATCGTCGAGATGGGCACGCCCCAAGAACTCCTCAGAGCCGGCGGCGCGTACGCGACGATGTACGACGCGTGGCTCGCCTCGGGCGGACGCGACGCGACGCGCGCTGGCGCTTAGAGCATCTCCTTGACCGTTTCGATGAGCGTCGCGGCGCTCTGGCCGGGCTGGGGAATGGGATGAACCTGTAGATGCGTGACGCCCGTCGCTCGAAAGGCATCGACGCGTTCTTGGACGTAGCTCTTGGGTCCGCAGAGCGTCGTGAGTTCGAGGAACTCAGCTGGCACCGCCGCTTCGGCCTCGTGTTTTAGGCCCGAGAGGTAGAGGTCTTGAATCGTTTCCGCCTCTTTCTCAAAGCCGTAACGGACGGCGAGTTCGTTGTAGAAGTTCTTGCCCTTGGCGCCCATGCCCCCCACGTAGAGCGCGACCATGGGACGCTGCAGTTCTCGCAGCGCCGAGACGTCGTCACTCTCACCAATGGCGAGGAGTCCTCCCGCGTTGATCATCAGTTCGCCCAGATCCCCCTCGCGCTTGGCCCGACCCGTTTCCAGGGCCTTGCCCCAGACGTCGCCGGCGCGCTCGGGGATAAAGAGGATCGGCAGCCAACCGTTCGCGATTTCGGCGGTCAACGCCACGTTCTTTTCGCCCAGTGACGCAATCCAAATGGGAATCTCGCTGCGCAGTGGGTGCGCGATGATCTTGAGGGGCTTGCCGAGGCCGGTCCCCTGCTCCGGGGACAGGGGCAACGTGAAGTTCTTGCCCTGGTGCACGAGGGGCGCTTCGCGCTTCCACACGTCGCGACAGATCTCGACGATCTCGCGGGTTCGTCCGAGGGGGTCGGTGTAGGGAACGCCGTGAAAGCCCTCGATGACTTGGGGACCCGAGGCGCCCAGCCCGAGGTGAAAACGGCCGCCGGAGAGCGCGTCGATACCCGCCGCGGTCATCGCGATCAGCGTCGGGGTGCGGGTGTAGATCGGCAGAATCGCCGCGCCAATCTCGACGCGATCGGTCAGAGCCGCGAGGTAGCCCATCAACGACGGACTGTCGTAGCCGTAGGCTTCAGCGACCCACACGAGGTCGAGCCCGGCCTTTTCCATCTCCGCGACCTCGCGCGCGGCCTGCTTGAAGCCCCCGGCGTAGCCCAACATCGTCGAAATCTTCATAGCTGACCTTTCACCCGTTGAGAGTCACAGTATCTGACAACGTGACGCGAGAAAGACGTCACCTGGCCCCACTGGTGGGTCCCACTCACCTAACCTGGACGGTGAAAGCAACGGCGCTTTCGCCAATCCCAAAGGCTGGTGACACGTGGTCACGCGTCCTCACGAAGCACACCCTGACGAATTCAACCCCTGGCTTCACGTCGCCTCCTTGATCGAGCAGGCCGGTCATCTCCTGGGCCTCAACGAGGGAATGATCAAGCGCATCGTGACCCCCGAGCGGATCCTCGAAGTCGCGGTACCGGTACGCATGGACTCGGGTGAGATCGAGATGTACACCGGCTGGCGCATTCAACACAACTCGTCGCGCGGACCGGGCAAGGGTGGCATTCGCTTTCACCCGAGCGTGAACGTCGACGAGATCGCGGCCCTTAGTGCGGACATGTCGATCAAGTGCGCCGTGGTGAACATCCCCTACGGCGGAGCGAAGGGCGGCGTGAAGGTCGACCCTTCACTGCTCTCGCGCGCGGAGCTTGAACGACTCACCCGCCGTTACGCCTTCTCGATCGCCCCGATGATCGGACCCGACCGCGACATTCCCGCCCCCGACATCAACACCGACCCTCAGGTCATGAGTTGGATCATGGACACCGTATCGATGTTGCGCGGTCACAACATGCCCGGCGTCGTCACCGGCAAGCCTCTCGCCATTGGTGGTTCACTCGGCCACGCCGGCGCGACGTCACTCGGCGTGACGATCTGCACCATCGCGCTCTTAAAGCAGCTCAATCGAAGCCCCCAAGGCGAACGCGTCGTCATCCAGGGCCACGGCAAAGTGGGAGCGCCCCTCATCAGACTCTTGAGTGAGCGAGGCATGAAGGTCGTGGGTCTCGCCGACATCCACGGCGCCATTCACGTGCCCGACGGCATCGATCACGAGAAGATGGCCGCACACTACGACGACGCCAAGTCCATCATTGGCTACCCGGGCAGTGACGAGATCCACGCCGACGAACTCTTCACCCTACCGAGCGACATCGCCATTCCCGCGGCCCTCGGCGGCGTGATCACCGAGCACGTCGCCGAGACGATGGCGGCGTCACTCATGGTGGAAGCCGCGAACGGTCCCACCACCGGCGAAGGAGCCGCCGTTCTTACGAGTCGCAATATCCCCGTCGTTCCCGACGTGTTGGCGAACGCCGGAGGCGTCGTGGCTTCGTACTTCGAATGGGCGCAAGACCTCCAGGGCTTCATGTGGGAGGGCGAACTCTTTCGCCAACGCCTCGAAAAGACCATGCACGACGCCTTCGACTCGATCTGGGAGCGTCACGATCAACTCCACGTCCCACTTCGCGACACCGCGCTCGTAGTGGGCGTCGAACGAATCGCCGAGGCGACCGAGTTGCGCGGACTCTTCCCGTAGTCGACGTCCAAGGAACGTCGTAACGCCGGTCGTAAAAGATGGGCCCCGAAAGAGTCCTACGAGAACCTAAGGCGATGGTGCCAGGAGATTTTCAGTGCAAGGTCTGAGGCTTCGTGTGCCACGCCACCCACCAGAGGTCGACGAAGTGCCTAACGATAACGGCGTGATAGGTCAACACTTGAGAGTTTTCGACGCCACGGCAGAGCCGATCAAACTGTGTGCAATTGTTGGATGGTGACGAACGAAACAACTCAGAACGAAGATCTCGAAAACGTCGTTCGCGCGCTGCGTGAAGAGATAGAACGCCTGAAGTCCGAGATTGCGCGACTTAATCGCGACCGAGACGAGCGACCGCCTCACTACCTCTAATATGCGACGCCCGATTTGACCAACGAAAGAGTGCATGAACGGAAGTAAGCCCCGCCAATGCCAAGAACATTGACGCTTACAACGACGTCGTTAACGCTTTTCTCAGCGGCTGGGACCCCAAGGGGAACGACGTTATATTTCATGAATGACAGGCCTCGCACTTTTTGACCTTGACGACACTTTGATCGACCGCGAAGCGGCCTTCTCACTTTGGTTGACAGAGTTTGTCGACGAATTCAATCTTCCGTCTGACGCGCCGGCCATTATTTCTCGGATCGATATGAATGGTTACGCATCAAGGAATCTCTTCTTTCAAGAAATCAAGGAGATGTTCGATATTGACGAGACGATTGAAGAACTGCTCGCCCGATACTTCGCGGAGTATCCAAGCTTCTTCGAGGCCGATGCTGAAACTATCCGAGCGCTCAGAAGGTTGCGAGCCCTGGATTGGAAAATCGCAGTCGTTACCAACGGGCCACCAACTCAAATGAAAAAGCTCGAAGTAGCCAATCTCCTCGATGAAGTTGATGCCGTTTGCATTTCTGAAGTACTTGGCGTGGGTAAACCCGAAGCTGGGATATTTGAAGAAGCGGCGAGACAGTGCGGGCGACCGCTCAGTGGATGGATGATTGGCGACTCCGCAAGCTCCGACATTGTCGGCGGTCACCTCGTCGGACTACGCACAATTTGGATGCATCATGGTCGTTCGTGGGATTCTTTGGAACTATCTCCCGACGCCGTTGCCGCATCGATTTCCGAGGCCGTGAACATCATCCTCGCGTAGAAGATCGCTCGATTGCCTCCTCCCAAAGCAACGGCTTCAAGTCGTGATCTTCAGCCAGTCACCGGTTTACCCGTCCCAGTGTCCCAGCGCTCGGTTGAGCATTCGTCTCACGTCACCAGCCGGCACGGCTCGTGAGAAGAGGAAGCCCTGGCCTTGTTGACAGCCGAGGTCACGCAGGCGTTCATACTGATCCCGGGTTTCTATTCCCTCGGCGACGACCGTCATGTCCAACTTGTGACCCAGGGAAACAATCGCTTCAAGAAGGGTGCTTAGCTGGTCATTCACGTGCACCGGGCTGACGAAAGATCGGTCGATCTTGATGATCGTAGGGCTGAGGAGCGCCAGATACGAGAGCGACGAGTATCCCGTACCGGAGTCGTCGAGGGCAATGCCAATCCCGTCGCGACTCAGGATCGACATCGTGTTCATGGTCTCGGTGGCGTCGAGCAGCGCCACGCGTTCGGTGATCTCGATGATGAGCCGTTCGGGTGAGAGTCCGCTGAACGTCAGTGCCTCTTCGATCATCGGGATTACGCCTTCATTGTGGAACTGGTGCGCGGACAGATTGACCGTGACGTAAGGGTGGGCGTTCTTAGAACTCGTCCCCGCCACGTACTGGCGGCGGCAACCGCCTCACGACAGTGACGACGGTCCACACTGGTCCCCGAGGGCCAGTGGCGAGAGAAAGATGTCCACCGAGACTTCGCTGCCGTCGTGACACCTGAGCGTAAGATCTTCGTCGCTCCCTATCTCTCGTGCGCCGAGACCGGGGAGGTAGTCGTCACGATAACGCTGAAACGTCGCTCGATCGCGTGAAAGCACGAGCAACGATACGTCTTGACCCATCAAGTCGTCACCCACGAATCCAGTCAATTCCAGAAGACAGCCTTTGACGTCGCGAATCACGCCGTGCTCGTCAAGGAGAGCGATACCGTCGGACATCGCTTCAAGCAACTGATGCAGGGCAAATAGCTGATCGTCCAGATCGCCCAGGTAGCGCTCACTTTCGTCCGTCTCACACAAATCGCGACGTCGTCAGTTTAAATCTATTTGTTGTCACCACTTGACCATGGAACGGTCCGGAGTCCAACGAAGAAGCACGTAGACCAAATTTCGCAAACTTTTTATTGCGAACGTGAACGACGTTCGCTCGCGAAAAGAGTGGCCAGGGCACACCGTGCCAATAAACGACGAGTGACCGGCGTCCACCTTGGCCCTTGCCAGATCTAAGAGGCTCGAAGGCCCGGAACAAGTGTCTTCGACGGTCTAAACCGCGGGATCGCTCCAGACCTGCTCGTACGTGCCAATGATCGTGGCGCGCGCTATCGCGTGCATGAAGAGATTGAACCCTAAGTACGCGGGCGTGGCGCCGTCAGGCAGATCCAAGCTCGGAACATCGACGGCGTGAACGACGACGTAGTAGTAGTGCACGCCGTGGCCCGGCGGAGGCGCGGCGCCGACGAAGCGCTTCATGCCCGAGTCGTTGGTCAGTTGTACGGCGCCTTGGGGTAGGCCACTGCCCTCGTTATCGCCCGCGCCCGATGGAAGCGACGTCGTCGTGACGGGAATATCCGCGACGGCCCAGTGCCAAAACCCCGAGACGGTGGGCGCCACCGGGTCGTAGACTGTGACGGCAAAACTCCTCGTTCCCTCGGGAAAACCCCGCCACGATAACTGTGGCGACGTGTCCGAGCCGCCCGCTCCCATGAGTCCACTCACTTGGGCTTTCGCCAAAATTGCGCCGTCGACCAAGTCGTCCGACGTCACCTCAAAGGAAGGAAGGCTCGGCAACTCCTCGTAGGGGTTTCTCGACATCTTTCATTCCACCTTTCAACGACTCAATTACCTCGGGGCAAAGCGACGCTTCACCGACTGACTGTGTGCCAAGGGCCACTGTACCTAGGTATTTCACTTTGCGTCAACGAACGTCGAAATCGCACCACCGTTCGAAACGGCGACCCGCCCAGGAAGGACCTGACACTGAACGTCAAAGCGAGATCGGACGAGATTTATCAGGTTTTAAGAGCTCGATCGGGGAACGCTTCGTAGGATGAGTTCGATGAGTGGACCTGTCGCCCAACGCCACGCCGTCGGCCCCGCCAAAGTTCTCCCCCGTTCTCGCGCGACCTGGAAGCGGAGTTGGCGATGAAGTCGTGCACGCGCTTCCTTAGTGGACACGGACCGCGTCTCGCGAACGATCTTTTGACGACGATTCCTCTCGACACCGAGACGGACTACTACGGCGTCGGCGGGGTAGTTCACGACCTCGAAGTGAAGGTCGCGGAGATTCTCGGTAAGCCGGCGGCACTCTTCTTGCCAAGTGGCACCATGGCCCAGCAGATCGTGTTGCGGGTACTCGGCGAACGCCGAAGTTCGAAGAGCGTGGCCTTTCACCCCGCGTGCCACCTCGACTCACACGAAGAACGTGGTTACCAACAACTTCACGGACTGTTCGCCATACCGGTCGGACCACGAAACGAACCGCTCTCGGTAGGAGTCTCCACGAGGTGCACGAACCCGTCGGGGACGCGACCTTGACGTTCGACCCCACCGAAATTCGCAAACTCGTCCAGCGACTTTTGAGAGACCAAAAGAAAACGTCGAAGGCGCCGTCGAAGCGCGCACCGGCGACGTCGAAACGGCCCGGTCACTGACCGCTGGCGATGAGTGAGGTCACGTTTTCATGACTTCCCACATGGAGCAAATCATCCGCGTTCAAACGATCGTCGTCATGGGTGTGTCGGGTTCGGGCAAAAGCACGGTCGCTCGAGCATTGTCGGCCCGACTGGGAATCGAGTTCATCGACGCGGACTGGTTGCACTCGCCCGAGAACATCGCCAAGATGTCCGCCGGCCACGCACTGAGTGACGACGATCGTTTTCCATGGCTTCACGCGGTGGGACGCCGCCTCCAAGACGAAGAGTCACACCAGCGCAGATCGGTCACCGCATGCTCCGCTCTCAAGCGTTCGTATCGCGACGTCTTGCGACTCTACGTTCCCGATGCCTTCTTCGTCTTCTTGGATGGAACACCCGCGGTCGTGCGGGCAAGGATCAAAGCTCGGCGTCACGAAATCATGTCGGGTTCACTTCTCGATTCACAGTTTGCGGTGCTCGAGCCACTGAGCGGCGATGAGCGCGGTATGCGAGTCGACATCAGATTTCGTCCGGAAGTCATTGTCAATGACATCGTGGCCGAACTGAGTGAAAACGACGAACCTCTCTAAAAGGCTCCTCAGATAGTCGTCGTGGTGACGGGTGGGCTCGGGCAACTCAGTTGATTCTTGCTCGCGAGCACTTGCGCGGCGGCGCCTTGGAGCGTAGCGAGCGAGAGCGTCCCCGCGGTGACCGCCTCTTGGATGGCGTTCGAAGTCTCTTGGGCCAGTAGCAACGAGGCGGCGGGCGAACGTGGCGAACCGGCCAAGACGAGGTCAACACCCGCGCTAAGGGCCATGACGGACGCCAAGGGAACACCCAAGTGAAGAGCGCTCAGCGCACCCGCGGTGAGAGAGTCCGTCACGATGAGACCGCTAAAGCCCAACTGTTGGCGAAGTACTTGTATGACCGCCGGCGAGATGCTCGAAGGAAGTGACGAGAGACCCGGCACGGTGGCGTTCGACACCATGACGGCCGTGACACCATTGTTGACGGCGTCTTCGAAGGGAATGAGGCCCGTCTTTTTTAGGGTCGACCAAGGGAGCGTCGCGGCCGGACCGTAGTCGGTGTTGCCGGTAGTGCCGCCCAGGCCGGGAAAGTGCTTGACGACGGCGATGACGCCCGCGTCGCGAAGTCCGTTGAGAAAAGCGACGCCGTCACTCCCGGCCGCCGTGGGCACGCCGCTAAAGGAGCGGTAACCGTCGGGGTTCTTGGCGCCGGGTTCTTCCGCGCGCCCGTCGACATCGAGCACCGGCGCCAGATCGGTGTTGACACCCGCGGCGGCCATCGAAAGTCCCACCCTCTTGCCTTCGGCCGTGATCTGCGTGAGCGTCAGGTTTTTGCCCATGGTCTGTGCCCAGGGCAACGCGGCGACGAGATTCTTCAAACGCGTGACGCCCCCGCCCTCCTCATCGGTCATGATGAGCATCGCGTACTTGTCGGGCCTTTCGCGCTGCAACGTGGCCACGATGTTCGCGAACTTCGTGGGGGCGGTCGTGCCAAGGAGGAGTAGACCGCCGTAACCCGCACGCGCCGCCGGGCCCATGGCGCCAATGTTCGCGGCGTTCACCGACACCGAGATCGTTTCGTTCGCGAGGCGAGGAAGGGTCCAGGTCGAGACCACTTGGGTCGCGCAGGACACGTTGGACGTGGCCGACGCCGACGTCGTCGCGCTCGTGCCCACCACGAGCGACGTGAGGATCATCGCCGCGCCCATCGCGCGCCACTTTCGCATAACGCCAGGTTAGGACTGCGTTTTGACAAAAGGACGCCGCTACGCTGAGACGTGCGAAGGAGGTCGCGATGTCAGAGTTAATGCCCGCCGCGTTCATCGGCCACGGAAATCCCATGAACGCGCTCGATCACAACCGTTACACCCGGGCGTGGACGACGTTTGGCGCGTCGATTCCCAAGCCCAAGGCGGTTCTCGTTATCTCCGCGCACTGGTACGTCAACATCACCGCCGTGACGGCGATGAAAGTACCGCGGACGATTCACGACTTCTATGGTTTTCCACAGCCGCTCTTTGACGTGGAGTACCCCGCGCCCGGCGATCCCGAACTCGCCCAGCGCATCACCGACGTCGTCGAGCCCACCTACGTGGGACTCGACGCCGACTCGTGGGGCATCGATCACGGCACGTGGTCGGTACTCGTGCACATGTTTCCTGAGGCCGACGTGCCGGTTCTTCAGCTCTCCATCAACGCCGAACTGCCCTTCGACTTTCACTTCAACCTGGGCGCGAAACTGCACGAACTGCGAAGTGAGGGTGTCTTGATACTCGGTAGTGGCAACATCGTGCACAACCTGCGACTGATCGATTGGCACTCACCCGGCGAGGGAAAGGACTGGGCCCATCGTTTTGACAACGCCATTGGCGAGATCATGACGAGCGACGCCGCCAATCTCGGCACCGCGAGCGCCCACGCCGACTACTCGACCGCGGTGCCCACGCCCGACCACTTTCTCCCCCTCGCCTACGTCGCCGGTCTCTCGGCGGCGGCGAAGATGCCTACGACGACGCTCATCGACGGCTACGAAATGGGTTCTCTGTCAATGACGGCGTACGAGTTGTCCGGAGCGTAAGTCTTAGCGACGATTTGAGACCAGCAACGCGCGCCAGATCGAGATGCCCAGCGCAGCAATACTAAAAACCGGTAAAGCCACGATGGCCAGACCATTGGCGTGCATGACGAGACTGATCAACGCCACCACACCAATGATCACCAACGCCGCGACGAAAAGTTCCGGCGTGTCGCCGACGAGAAAATCCCACCAGAACATGGCGAATCCTCGGGCGAGTCGCACCGGCCACGACTTGGACTTCATGGCGCCAGCGCTCCTTGACTCGAGGTCGCCCTACGAAGCGACACGATAAATAGCCACGTCACCAACGCGTAAAGCGCGACCAACAACACCAAGGTGGTGTCGCCGCCAGGCCAGCGAACCTTGAGTCCCTCACCGGCAAAAAAAGTACCGTAACTCACGAGCAGAATACCAACCGTCATCTTCAAGGCGTTCTCGGGAACCTTCGAAAGTTGACGCGCGACAATGACCCCGACAACTCCGACGATGACGAGCGCGCTAAGGGCGGCTATCGCGGCGAGCCCTAATCGACGTGCTGACGTACCGAGCGTAATCACGATGATGACTACTTCGAGACCTTCGAGAAAGACACCCTTGAACGCCAGTACGAAGGCCACGCGACTGCGCGGCAAGTTCGGCTCGCCCACTTCCAGCTCTTCAACCGTCTTTTGATAGATCGCGTCTTCGTCGTGCTTGGCCTTCAGACCGCACGCGCGTAAGATCGCTTTTCTCAACCACTGAAGACCAAAAATAAGTAGCACCCCGCCAACTATGAGGCGCAGAGTGGAGATCGGAAAGTGAACGAGGGCTGGGCCAACGATCGCCACGAGCGCGCCCAACGTCAACACCGCGACCGCTGAGCCCTCTAATGCCGACCGCCAGCCTTGCGTGTGGCCGACCGCAACGACGATCGTGAGCGCCTCAACCATCTCGACCGTACTGGCCAAGAACACGGCGCCAACTAAGACAATGACGTTTGAGGAGACCGCCGACGAAATCAACATATGGCGATTCTTACCTCTACTTCACTCCGCCGTGGCACACGCGGAACTCGAGGACTCACCAGTGACTACGGCAAGACAGCGCGACGGCGAAGTTCGTCGTCAACGGCCGCCGGATCAAGTCCTCGACTTCTCAGCAGTAGCAAGGTGTGGAACCATAGGTCGGCCGCCTCACTCACCACCCGCTCGTCGTCTTCGCTGAGGGCGGCCACGACGAGCTCGACGGCTTCTTCACCAACTTTTCGAGCGTTTTGTCCCACCCCGGCTTTGAGTTGGGACGCCACGTACGACCCTTCCGCGTCCTCACTCTGGCGTTGCAAGATCTTGCGCCACAGCCACGGCGTAAAGCACGACGTCGATCCGACGTGACAGGTCGGTCCGTCGGCGTGGACGCTCACGAGTACCGCGTCCTCGTCACAGTCGAGGACGACGTTCGTCACGTGCAGCACGTTGCCCGACGTCTCGCCCTTTTGCCAGAGCCGTTGGCGCGAACGAGAGAAGAAGTGCACGAGCCCACTCGAACGGGTGAGCGCTAACGCTTTTTCGTCCATCCAGCCCAACATCAAGACGCGTTTCGTGACTTCGTCTTGAATGATGGCGGCGCGAAGATCTTCACCCATAGTGCTCCTCCAGTGGTCGCAGTTCAATGCCCAAGGCCTCGATCTCGCGGCGCAGCCCCGCGAGACCCGACGGGTTCTCGTGCACGATGGACGCCACGAGCGCGGCGTCGGTGACGCGAAGGGCGTCCGCGACGTGTTGGGCCGAACCCGCACCACCCGACGCGATGACCGGAATCGTGACAGCGTTGCGGACGGCGACGGTCAAGTCGAGGTCGTAGCCGCTGCGCTGCCCGTCTTGGCGTATGGAGGTCAACAAGATCTCGCCGGCGCCGCGTTCACAGGCCTCGATGGCCCAGGGGACCGTCGCGGTCGTGGTGGCGACTCGCCCACCGTGGGTGTGCACCACGCCGGCCCCGGCGTCAATCGCCACGACGACCGCTTGCGAGCCAAAGCGTGTCGCGATGGCCGTGATTAACGAGGGATCGGCCAGCGCGGCGGAGTTCAACGACACTCGATCGGCCCCCGATTCAATGAGTCGCGACGCGTCGTCGACCGAGCGCACGCCACCGCCCACGGTGAAGGGAATCTCCAACACGTCGGCGACGCGCTCGACGACCGAGGTCATCGTGGCGCTCTCCTCGGGCGTCGCCGTAATGTCGAGCAGGACCAGCTCGTCGGCGCCGCCGTCGCTGTAGAGCTCGGCGAGTTCTACCGGATCACCGACGTCGCGAAGCCCGACGAAACTCACGCCCTTCACGACGCGACCGTGCGCGACGTCGAGGCAAGGGATTAGACGAGCGAGAGGCATTGATCGAGAAAGTCGAGTCCCGCGGGTCCGCTCTTTTCGGGGTGGAACTGCACCCCCAAAAAGGCCTCGCGACGAACGGCGACCGTGACGCCCTCGACGCTCGCGACCGTGTCCCACGAGCGCACGGCGTACGAGTGAGCGAAGTAGTACGCCTGTCCCCACGGTTCGACGACGGACCAGCCGAGCCGCGGGACCCGCCCCTCGCGTAGGCGAACGACGTCGCCCTTGAGCAGTCCGAGACCTTTGACGCCCCCGTCTTCTTCACTGCGGTCCATGGCGAGTTGCATTCCTAGACAGATGCCGAGCGTCGCGCGTCCGTCACTGAATCGCTGACGTAGTGCGTTCGAGGCGCCCGTGTCGTCCAAGTGTCGCATCGCGCTTCGCGCCGATCCGACGCCCGGTAGTACGACAAAGTCCGCGTCGCGAATAGCCGACGTAGTGCTCGAAACTACGCTCGAGCGGCCGAGTCGAGTGAGCGCGGCGCGAACGGAGCGAGTGTTGCCCGCGCCGTAGTCGACGACGACGACGTCACTCACAGCGAACCCTTCGTCGAGCGCACCAGTGATCCGTCCTTCGCCAGAGCCTGGGCCAGCGCCCGTCCAACCGCCTTGAAGGACGCTTCGGCGACGTGGTGGGCGTTCTCGCCCGTCGCCGTGACGTGCAAGGTGATGCGCGCGGTCTGGACCAGTGACTCGAAGGCGTGCGCGGCCATGCCCTCGTCGGGAGTGATCGAGATATTGGCCGTCGCGCGTCCCGAGAGGTCGACGACCGCGTGCGCCAGCGCCTCGTCCATCGGCACCCGTGCTTCGCCGTAGCGCGTCAGACCCTTTCGATCACCGAGCGCTTCGTCGAGCGCCTGGCCAAAGGTGCGCATCATGTCCTCGACGGTGTGGTGATCGCCGGTCTCGAGATCGCCCACACCCTCGAGGCGCAGATCCATCCCCGCGTGAAAGGCCAGCTGCTGGAGCATGTGATCGTAGAAGCCCGCGCCGGTACTAACAAAGACCCGACCCTCGCCCGGCACGCGCAGTCGAACGCTGAGCAGCGTCTCGGCGGTGTTTCGCTCGAAGCGAAGTGCTGGGCGAGGCATCGGCGCATCGAGCAATACGGCTCGCAGCGCGTCTAAGAGGAAGTTGTTGTCGAGTTCGTCGCGAACGCTGACGCGAAGTCCGCCAGGATAGGCCCTCGTCACCGCGCCGTAGGGCAGAAGTTGATCCACGAGCTTCTCGGGCTCTTCCATGGGAATGAAGAGAAAGTTCGTGTAGGAACGAAGGGGGCTTAGACCCAGTGCCGAGAGTTCGCGTGAGAGCCGATCGCGTTCGACGAGCGCCCCCGAGATATCGAGGGGCGTCGACAGGGCCGCGAGCGCCAGCGCGGCCGACAGCGACGACACCGACAGGGGTGCCTGGCGCGACGAGATGACACTCGTCAGTTCCGCACTCGCGAGGGCGTAACCCACGCGGGCACCGGCGAGCCCGTAGGCCTTAGAGAACGTGCGCAGCACGATCGCGCCGCTGGCAATTCGTTCGAGCGCGTCGACCCCGGCGTAGTGCGCGTAGGCCTCGTCGATGACGAGTTGTCCGGGCACGTCCGGCACGTCGGGCAGTTCGCCCGTCGGGTTGTTCGGTCGACAGACGTAGACGAGATCGGCCTTGTGGACGTCGTCAATAATCGTCGCGCCGGCCATGATCGCGGCGTAGCGGTACATCGAATACGAAAACGAAGGGACCGTCGCGATCGTGCCGCCTTCGGCGAAGACGTGCGCCAAGAGCACGATGAACTCGTCGCTCCCCGCCCCGAGCGCCACTTGACTGACGTCGAGATCGTGGTGGCTCGCAATCGCTTCACGAAGTGGTTGATAGCGACCTCGGTCGTACTCGTTGACGTCGGCGAGCGCTCGAGCCAGCGCCGCCGGTCGCGCGATCGCGGGCGGCGTCGCCGCGACGTTGCCGTCAAAGCGCACGATCGAGCGCGGATCGAGTCCCACGCGTTGGGCAATGACCGCCGTTGAGGGAGGCCACTGATAGGCCTCGAGCGCTTCGGGTTTCATCGACGCGCCGTGGCCTTGTGCGCGCTCATGCCTTCGAGTTCGGCCAAAGCCTCAATGGTCGGGGCCAGTCGCTCCAGTCCCTCTTTGGTGACGCGTTGCACCGTGACTGTTTTCATGAACGCCTCAAGACCAAGCCCTCCCGTCGACTTCGCCCAGCCACCCGTCGGTAGCACGTGGTTGCCACCCGTCGCGTAGTCACCGGCGGGCACCGGCGAGTACGGCCCGACGAAGACGGCGCCGGCGTTTCGAATGCGACCCGCTAGCGACTCGGCGCGCTCACCGAGCAGTGCGACGTGCTCGGCGGCGTACTCCTCGACTTGTTGCAGGGCCGCTTCGAGGTCGTCACCCACGCGAACGACGTGGCCCTTGGAGTTGGGGCCGTGTTCCATCTGCGCAGCGATCTCTTGGGCAATCAACGCTTCGTCAACGCCCTCGTCGGCGACGACGACGATCTCACTGGGTCCCGCCGGCAAGTCAATCGCGACGTCGCGACTCACGAGCAACTTCGCGGTGTTGACGGCGCCACTGCCGGGTCCAAAGATCTTGTCCACGGCCGCGATCGACTCCGTGCCGTAGGCCAGGGCCGCGATGGCCTGCGCGCCACCTATCGCCCACACCTCGTCAATACCGAGAAGCGCCGCGGTGGCGGCCACGGCCGCCGAGCCGTTGGGCGGCGTGCAGACGACGATGCGCTCGACGCCCGCCACTTGCGCGGGGACCGCGCTCATGATCAGCGACGAGACGAGTCCCTTGGGAACGTAGATACCCACCGAGCGAAGTGGTGTCCAACGTCGCTCTAACGTGACGCCCGGCGAAACCTCCATCATTAGATCCGCGGGCCGCTGGGCGGCGTGCCAGGTGCGCACCGCCTCCGCCGCGGCGAGCACGGCAGCGGTGGGAATGTCACCGTAGGCGACGGCGCGCTCGGGCTTGGTTGATGTCGTCGCGTCAAAACGTGCGGACCACTCCGCAATCGCCGCGTCGCCGCGGGTCCGAACGTCGTCGACGATCTCTTCAATGGACACCGCCCCGTCCACCTTTACCGGTCTGCTCACGGGACCATCCGTTCAACGGGCAACGTCAGAATCGAACTCGCGCCCGCCGCCTCGAGGCGAGGCAACAGCTTCCAGATGTCGACCGCCGGAACAAGCGCGTGCACGGCGACGACGCCCGGGGTCGCGAGATCCATCACCGACGGCGAACCGGTGGTGGGCAGTACCTCGATGACTTCGCTCAGACGTTCCTTCGACACGTTGCAGAGCAGGTACCGATTGGCCCGCGCGTTAATGACCGATCCCAACACGGTCGTCAGCGTGCGACGCGCTTCGAAGTCCTTGGAGTTCACGCGACCGATGAGTACGGCTTCGGACTCGAAGAGCACGCCAATCGAGCGCAGTCCGTTCGTGCGCAGCGTACTGCCGGTAGAGACCAAGTCAATGATCGCGTCCGCGAGTCCGAGGCGCGGCGAGATCTCCACCGACCCCGCAACGGGAATGATCTCGGCGTTGACGCCTCGATCGGCGAGGGTCTTGGCAGCGATGTGCGGATGCGACGTCGCAATCCGGCGCCCTTCAAGGTCCTCAAGACCGGTCGCTTCGTCGTCACTCGACACGGCCGCCTGCAGCGAACACGTACCGAAGCCGAGACGCAAGAGGACTTCCACACGGCACTCACGTTCGTAGACCAGGTCGAGACCGGTGATGCCACAGTCCACGACGCCGTCCTGGACGTACTCAGGGACGTCCTCGGCGCGAACGAACAACAGATCGATGTCGGCGTTTCGACAGTGCGCTTGCAAGACTCGCTCGCCCGGCTCTTGAGGTGAGACGCCGCTGGCCTCTAAGAGCAACCACGAGGGCTCGCGAAGTCGTCCCTTGGAGGGTAAGGCCATCGTTAAACGGCCGGTCATCGTCGGTTTTGTTTCAACACGGCGCGGTAGCCACCTTCGCCACGGTGTAGCCACTGGGCGACGCGCGTCACCGTGGCCGTCGAGGCGCCCGTTCGACGCGAGATCTCCTGGTAGGAGACGCCCTCATCGACGAGACGCGCCACCTGAAGACGTTGGCCCATCGCGTCGAGTTCGGTGACCGTACAGAGGTCTTTCAAGAACGCGGCGACGACGTTAACGTCGCGCAGACGCGCCAAGGCTTGGACGAGTTCGTCGAAGCGCGTCGCCGTTTCCGGACTCGCGTCGGCCGGTACCACTTTTCCACTGGTCATGCTTACATGCTAGTATGCTAATTCGCTACCATGCAAATCATCCCCGCCCTCGACCTGCTCGGTGACGAGGCCGTTCGCCTCGAACAGGGAGATTTCGATCGCGTCCTCTTTCGCCAGCCCCTGGAGGAGTTCATGGGTCGATTGGTGGCGACCGGTCCCCCGATGATTCACGTCGTCGATCTTCAAGGCGCTCGTGACGGCGCGCTTCGACCCGTGGTCATCGAACGGTGTCGTCGCGCGGCCCAGGGAACGCCGCTTCAGGTGTCCGGCGGAATACGTACGGTTACCACCGCTCAAGAAGTACTCGCGGCCGGGGCCGCCCGCGTCATCGTCGGCACAGCCCTGTGGAGTGACGACGACGCGCTGACCGACTTCGTCGAGGCGCTCGGTGACCAACTGGTGGCGGCCATCGACGTCAAGGACGGTCGCCTGGCCTCGATGGGATGGGTGACGAACGTACCAATGCGCGTCGACCAGGCCCTCGTACGGTGCCAGCGCTCGGGCGTGGCGCGGCTACACGTGACCGCGATTGAGCGAGACGGCACGATGCGCGGACCCGACCTCGCGTTGTACGAGCAGATCTGCGCGGGCGGTATCCCGGTCGTCGCGGCCGGCGGTATTCGTAACGACGCGGACGTCGCGGCGCTCGCCGACGTCGGATGCGAAGCCGCCGTCATGGGTGTTGGATACCTAACGCGACTCGGACTCGCCCTCGAGGGCTAACGACAGTCTTTGTCGTCGTTACCCGTCGCCACGAGTTGGTTAGGACTTCTTTCGAGAGAGCACGATGCTCATGAAGGCGAAACCGATGCCGACCATGAAGATGAACGTGCCAAAGACGAAGACTTGAGGCGGGATGCCGACGCGCGTCGCGCCGTAGACCCAGACGGGAAATGGATCGGACGTGCCACTGACGAAGTTCGACGTGACGAAGTCGTCGATCGAGAGAGCGAAGGCCATCAGCGCGCCGGCGAGCACGCCGGGCATGATGAGCGGCAGGGTCACGAGGCGAAACGTCGTCAAGGGATTGGCGCCTAGATCGTAGGCCGCCTCTTCGAGCGAACGATCGAATCCCGCCAGCCGAGCGCGAACGGTCACCGTGACGTACGCAATGGAGAACATGACGTGCGCCAGGACCAACGTGAGAAAGCCTCGGTTGATGTTCAGCGTGACGAAGAGACCCAGCAGTGAGGCGCCCAAGACGATCTCGGGCGCGGCGATGTTGAGAAACAGAATCTGTTCGACGGCCAACTTGCCACGGAACTTATTCGAGCGATAGCGAACGAGCGCCATCGCGAGCAACGTGCCGAGCACCGTCGCGATCACGGTCGACACGAGGGCCAGGCGAATCGAAAGCCAGAAGGCGGTGGTGAGGCCCGGCACGCTGCTCCACTGTTGGTACCACAGTGTCGTAAAGCCGTTCCACGAAAAGCTCACCACCTGAGCGCCGCCCAGAACGCGGTTGAAGCTGTAGATCATCATGATGACGATGGGAAAGACCAGGTACCCAATGACCAGCCACGAGTAGGTCGGCAGAACGTAGCGACCAACTTTGCGTCGACGCCCGAGGGGGCGTTCGCGAGGCGACAGGCGCGTTTCGGTGACGGTCTCGACGCTCACAAGTACTCGTTAATCGTGCTCGTCCCGAGTAGTCGGGCGTAGAGCCAGATCCCCAGTAGCGCCACGGCCAGTAACACGACCGAGAGCGACGCACCACCGGCGTAGTCGAAGTTCGCCAGAAAGGAGTTCTGGATGACGGTGCCGACCATCGTGTTCGACGTACCGCCCAGGATCTCCTGATTCACGTAGTCACCAAAGGCGGGAATGAAGGTGAGAAGAAACGCGGCGAAGATCCCGGGCATCGAGAGGGGCAAAATAACCCGCAGGAACGCCGCCCGGCGATTGGCGTAGAGGTCGTACGCGGCGTCGAGAACTCGTCGGTCGATGCGCTCGATCGCCACGTAGAGCGGCAACGCCGTGAACGGCAGGTAGTTATAGGCCAGTCCGGCGATCACGGCGTAGCTCGTGCCCAGCACGTGAAAGCCCGAAGGAACGAGGTGTTGATTCTTGAGAAACGTCAGCACCACGCCGTTGTTCGAGAGAATGAACTCCCAGACAATGGTTCGAATGATGAACGACACGAAGAACGGCACCAACAGCATGATGAGAAAGAAGTTCTTTCGACGCCCGCCGTAGAAGGCAATCCAGTAGGCGATGGGAAAGGAGATAACGAGGTCGATCACCGTCGCGGCGCCGGCGAAGACCAAACTGGTAATGAACTGCTGATGGTAGAGGTGCACCTGCCTGGGTAGCTCACCCCAACTCCACGTCATCACGCACTGACCGGTCGCCGGGCTGCACGTCTCGAGCGACTGGATCAACATGAACCCGAGGGGCACGATGAAGAGCAGTAGTAGCCACACACCCGACGGCAGGCTCAAGAGGTACGGGGCGAGCCTCTTTCCCCAACCGGCCCGATGACGCTGTTTCTCTACGCCCCCTGGACGATCGGTAGGAACAGATTGTTCCACGCCGTGATCTCCTCTTGATTCTTAAACGGGTAGTAGGGCAACGACGCCTTGATCCGTGCGGGCGACGGGAAGACGTCGAGCGAGTCCGCCGTGACGGTGGTGGGAAGTTGGATCTCGGACTTTATGGCCTTCAGCGCAGCCTTGTTCCAACCTGTTGGATGCAGCAACTGCTGCTTCGCCTCGGGCACCGGGCAGATGTAGTCGTTGTAGTACTCGACGACCGACTCGGTTAAGGGACTGTAGAAGTAGTCCATGCAGGTCAAAGCGTCGAGCGGATTGGCAGCGTGCAGGGGAATGATCATGTTGTCCGTCCAGATCATGAGCCCCTCTTTGGGGATCATCAGAACCAAGTTCTTGTACTTAGTGCTCAAGTTCGCCTGGAAGATGTCGCCCGAGTAGACCTGCGAGACGACGACGTCGCCGTTCTTCAAGTGCTGGATGTAACTCTGGTCGTAGTAGGCCGCCACGATGCCGTCGGTCTTTTGCTTATGGAGTTTCGTCGCGGCCCTCGCCCAATCCGACTCCGTCGACTTGGCGGGTTCGATACCAAGAGCCAGCAGTCCCACGGAGCCGAGTTCAAAGGGGTCGCTCAGCATGCCAACTTTCCCGGCGTACTTCTTGTCGAACAAAATCTGCACGCTGTCGCCGGGGTGCTTGACGAGGCTCGAGTTGTAGCCCACCGAAGTCCAACCGGACTGCCACGCCATGGTGTACTTATTGCCCGGGTCGAAGGGAGGATTGGTCACCAGTTTCCCCGCGTACTTCTTGAAGTTCGGCGTTTTCGAATGATCGAGCGGAACGAGCCAGCCCAGTTCGATCAGGTAACCGAGCTCGGGGTTGTTATTCGTCATGACCATGATGTCGTAACCAGTCGCCTGCCCGGCCTGGAGCGAGGGACGAATCTTCGCGTAGAACGACGCGTTGTCCTGAATGACCTCCTGATAGTTGACCTTGATGTTGGTCGTGGCCGTGAAGTGATCGAGCGACGGATGTTTTCCTTTCAAGACGTCGATGTAGAAAGGCCAGTTCGCAAAGTTCACGTCGTGGTGGAGCTTTTGCTTGGCCCACCACTTCGCGGTACCGACACCAGCGTTCGGTAGTCCACTCGCGCCCGCCACGCTCCCGTGCGCGGCAAGCAACAGTGACGACGCGATTCCCGCGCCCGCCGTGAGCGCCTGGCGCCGAGATACTCGCCGCTGGGTCAATCCTCGCCAGAACGACGGGTCAATCGCCCCGTCGTTGATACGCGAATCATTCGCTTCCATTCGTTACTCCCCTTCACTCAGTAGTTCGTCGACGCCCCGCATTGGTCGGACCGCAAAAGTGTGCTCAACGGGCCAGGTCAGCGTCACGTTCTCACCACTGCGCGGCGCCAACTCTTGGCCAATGTTCTGCGCGTAGACCGTTACCTCGACGCCCGACGCGGTGTCGACCAGGTACTGGTTACCCACACCGGTGAACGTCGAGACCCGAACCTGGCCGCGAAGTTGGTTATGTCCCGGCGGCGGGCTCGCGCTCGAGGCCCCGATGCTGATCTTCTCGGGGCGCACACCGACCTTGACGGTCTTCGAACCGCTCATCGCAGGCACGCGTTCTCGGGGGACCGACAGCGTCGAGGCGTCCGTCAACGTAATGGTGGCGAAGGGACCTTCCGTATTGGTGATCTCACCGGTCAAGAGATTCGACGCGCCGAGAAACGTGGCCACGAACTCCGTAGAGGGACTGTCGTAAACGTCGCGAGGCGAACCAATCCCTTCAATCTTCCCGTTGCGCATCACGGCCAGACGGTCCGACATGGTCATCGCCTCTTCTTGATCGTGCGTGACGTAGAGGAACGTGATGCCAACTTGGGTTTGGATTCGTTTTAGTTCGATCTGCATCTGTCGACGCAGTTTCGCGTCGAGGGCCGACATGGGTTCGTCCAACAGCAGCAACTTCGGCTCGTTCACCAGCGCTCGCGCGAGAGCAACGCGCTGTTGTTGTCCACCGGAGAGCTGCGAAGCGCGGCGCTTCTCGTAACTGGGCAGGTCCACGATCTCGAGGAGCGACCCGACGCGTCGAGCAATTTCCGCCTTGTTCAGGCGCTGACGGCGCAGGCCAAAGGCGACGTTCTCAAAGACGTCAAGGTGCGGGAAGAGGGCGTAGGATTGAAAGACGGTGTTGACGTCGCGGTGGTACGGCGCCTGATACGTGACGTCGCGTCCGCCGAGGAGGATGCGACCACTGGTCGGCTCTTCGAACCCGCCCAAAATTCGTAGCGACGTCGTCTTGCCGCACCCGGAGGGCCCGAGAAGACTAAAGAACTCCCCTTCGTAGATCTCGAGATTGAGGTCGTCAACCGCCGGCGTCTTCTCAAAAATCTTGGTCACGTGCTCTAAACACGCCACCGTCTCTCGACCTCTGGCGACCGACTCCGTCTCTTGAGTACGTGGACTATCGGTCATGTCGAGAGATCCGCTCATTAGTGCAAACTATAGTCAGGGACCTTCTCCAGAATTTGAGCGCCTACGACGACGTAAGGCGTTGATTTTGCGAGCAACGACCTCGTCTTTAGTGAGTCAGTCGGAAGCGGCGCCACGCGATGTAGGCCCACACGATCTCCGCCAATCCAAAGGGCCACGCCCCGGCGAGAAAGCCGTACACGCTGGAGAGGAGACAGCCCGCGGCGAAGGCCACGACGAAGAGTCGCCCCCGGCGCTCTAATGCGTACATCGTCATCATGAAGGTGACGGCACAGAGGCCGTAAATGGTCACTGCCATGCGTGGACTTCTCCTATTGATAGGTCATTGGACGTCGTCGAAGGACCAACGAAACGACTTTAAGTCCTGGAACGACCTTTCTCGAAAACTGCCCGAACAGAAACGGCTGGCCCGCTTGAGCAGTGTCGAGGGAACCTTCTCGTCCGTGCCCGCAACGTTGCCTAGAGTCACGTCGTGAGCGCAAACGAACTCGAAGCGCGAGTGCGCGCCATACGCCTGGCGCTGCCCGAAGTCACGGAACGACTGAGCCACGGGTCGCCCGCCTTCTACGTGGGAAAACAGTTCGTCATGCTCTGGGCCGACGGTCATCACGGACACGACTTTTCTCATCTGTGGTGCGCCGCGGCGCCGGGCGCCCAACAAGAGCTCATCGCCATGGCCCCAGAGCGAGTCTTTCGCCCGCCCTACGTCGGCGCGCGCGGTTGGATTGGTGTTCGTCTCGACGAACCGGCGGACTTCGGTGAGATTGAGATGTTCGTGGAAGACGCGTACCGCAGCGTGGCCACGAAACGACAGATCGCGCTACTCGACGATGAACTGTCCAAATAGCCATTCAGTGATCTCGTCCGACGACTACTCGATCACGCCACACTCGGACCACGGCGCTGATTCGCTCTCCAGTACTCTTTGACACGACTGACTTTCTTTGCCATCAGAGGGGTACGAGCGTGGCGTTGCTCCCAGACTTACTGGACGCGGGAGTACTCGAACTGTGTCGAACAGAACCAAAGTTTCATGAGGGCGTGTTCGAGGCGTACGAAGCCAGCTACGCCGAGGTTCATCGTTGGCTCGTCTGGGCCCAAGAAGATCCGACGCCCGAAGACTTTTGGGTTCACCTCCAAGAGGACAACGTCCGCTTTGAGAAGAACGACGGTTGGCGCTACGTCATTCTCGAGAGAGTGAGCGGCCTGGTCGTTGGCTGGGCCAGTCTTCGACCGACTGAATCGTCCGACGTGGTTTCGATCGGCTACTGGGTACGGACCGACCGCACTCGACTCGGTTACGCCAGCGCCGCGACGCGATGCTTAACGAACGCCGCCTTTCACCACCTCGCCGAGGTCGATCGAGTCGAGATTTCAATGGACCGGTCAAACGTGGCCAGCGTCGCCGTGCCGCGCAAGCTCGCTTACCGCCTCGATCGAGAGACTGAGTACGAACCTTTGACGCCAGCGCACACCGGTAGGGGCTTCGTTTGGACCATCGACCGAGCATCTTGGACCAACGCCAATTGTCTTGACGAAAGAGCGGCGAGAATCTGATCAACTTCCGTGCGCTTGGTGTAGTTCGGATGTGCGTGCATTAAGGTGACCACGCCGGAGGCTTCAACCACCGTGGTTGAAGGAATGATGAAGGTCGACGTGCCGTCGATGCGAAGGAGTTCACGCTCTGGGAGAGGCTCTCCCACAGTGACGTTGAACTCTGGCTGGACCGGGTCGAGTTCTGCCCGTTCTGACGCAAAAATCGGCGTGGCCTCGCTCGGCAACTTCGTATCTGATCCCGCGTGCAACTCAGTGACCTGTTGGGAAATTGTTGACATCGTGTTCCTTTCTTCGTGATGATTGATAAATGAACCTATCGGTCGGGAACGAAAAGTAGCGCGTGAATGGACTAACCAGTCCATTTATGGGAGAATGGTGCCGTGAACGAAGAGCCGGCGACCGAAAAGGGGCGCGCGACCCGCCAGAAAATTGTCGACGCCGCCACCAGCGTGGTCCAGTCTCGAGGCGTCGAGGGCGCAACCCTTGAAGAGATTTGTCGGACGGCTTCGGTATCGAAGGGACAGCTCTATCACTACTTCGTCAGTAAACAGTCCCTCATTCAAGCCGTCGCTCAAAACACCGTAGACAAGGTTCTCTTCTATCAAGAGAGTCTGTTCGCGACCAAAGAAACGTTCAGCGACTTTGAAATCTGGGTGGAGACGTTGGTGAATCTCCAAGTCGAGCTTGACGCCCGGGGCGGTTGCCCGATTGGTTCGCTCGTCCCTCAACTAGCCGACAACGACGAGGGCGCTCGCGCGGTCCTCGCCGATGGCTTCCTGCGTTGGGAGATGGCGATTCGCGAAAGTCTTCGCCAACTCAAAAAAAACGGAGCATTGCGGCCAGAGGTAAACGTCGACGAAGGTGCTCTTCAGCTCTTGGCGTCGCTGCAGGGCGGACTTCTCCTCTCGCAAGTTCGCAAGGACCCCACGCAGTTACGAGTGATCCTAGACGGTGCGCTCCTTCGACTTCGCGACCACGCGCCTTCGCGCACCGAAGAGGCTGCGCAGTCCGCGCGCTTGAGTTCGACCGCCTAAAAGCGTCCGTGTACTTGGAACTACTTGGTGGCGGGGGCAG
>OCZT010000745.1_pt1 | contig 32966 bp, 30 predicted proteins | sample 1539031 | NCBI WGS metagenome assembly OCZT01 (sample SAMEA3539308, study PRJEB22396) | soil metagenome | biome: tundra; feature: field; material: soil | place: USA | collected 2010-05 | depth 0.15 m | reverse complement strand
CGGGGAAGGTAAGGTGATACCAAATCACATTAGACCAACCATGAATAAAAATATCATAAAAAATGAAAATTTCAGAGACCCAGCTGCACAGAATCAGTTTGGACCTTTACAAACCACAGGAACTATTACAAATTTTGATGGAATGTCTAACGCTTGCAGTTGTTATCCTCCGGATCCAAACGGAGATGTCGGCCCAAATCATATAATTCAATCAGTAAATACCCAGTTCCAAATTTGGAATAAAACTGGTACATCCCTATATGGACCCGCAAATTTGTCAACTTTGTGGTCGGATGTTCCAGGTCCTTGGGTTGGAACAAATGATGGCGACCCGATTGTTTTATATGACCAGCTTGCAGACAGATGGCTCATAAGTCAATTCTCTCTTCCAAATTATCCAAACGGACCTTTTTATCAATTGATTGCTATTTCTTCTACATCCAATCCATTGGGAACATATAACAGATATATTTACACATTCACAGATATGGGTGATTATCCCAAAATCGGTGTATGGTCCGATGGTTATTATATGTCTACGAATATTTTCGCTTCCGGTTCAGGAACATTCAAAGGTACCGGTGCGTACGTAATGGAAAGAGATTCAATGCTTGCCGGTAAAACCGCAAGAATAGTTTCTTTTACTACAACAACCAGTGATATTGCTTGGAGTTTTTTACCTTCTGATTTAGATGGAAAGATTTTACCACCTGCAGGAACTCCAAACTATTTTATGATGGAAGTTGATGGAGTTGATTGGGATGGCGGTGCAGATAGATTAATTTCTCGTGCCCTGCATGTTGACTGGAGTAATACTGCATACTCGACTTTTGGTGCACCAGTAAATATAAATGTTGCATCATTTGATGAAAATATGTGCAGTTTTTCTCAGAATTGTATTCCACAGTCAGGCACATCAAAAAAATTAGATGCTATTTCAGACCGGCTAATGCATAGACTTCAATATAGAAATTTTGGAAGCTATCAATCAATAGTTGCTAACCAAACTGTTGATGTTGGATCCGATCATGCCGGTATAAGATGGTATGAATTAAGAAATACTGGAAGTGGTTGGACAGTTTATCAGCAGGGAACTTATGCCCCGGATGCTACACACCGCTGGATGGGTAGCGTTGCTATGGATGGCGATGGTAATATAGCTGCTGGATATTCAAATTCCAGTTCAACCACATATCCTTCTATAAAATATACTGGAAGATATAAAGGTGATGCTGCAGGATCTTTTACTTTAGCTGAACAATCCATCATAAATGGCACAGGATCACAAACAGGTACTGCCTACAGATGGGGTGATTATTCAATGATGACTGTCGATCCCAGTGATGATGCAACTTTCTGGTATATAAACGAATATTATTCAGCAACTAGTACAAATTCATGGAAAACCAGAATTGCTAGTTTTAAGATATCTTCGCTCGCCCTAAGCTCACCTGTCGGAGGTGAATTCTGGACTAATAATTCGGTTCATAATATTACATGGACTGCTACGGGCGTATCGAATGTTAAACTGGAATACACAACAGATAATGGTACAACTTGGAATAATATTGTTGCAAGCACTTCTGGATCTACGGGAAGTTATGCATGGACTTTACCTGCACTTTCTTATGATTTGGTGAAAGTTAGAATAACAGACCTTTTCAATTCATCCCTGATAGGTCAGAGCACTAACTATTTCTCAGTTGCTGATTATACATCCACCCTTTCACCAGCTACAGGATCGAGCTCAAGTACAACCTTTACCGGTACAGGAATCACTTTTACAGGAAATGTAAATGTATCTAGCTCTGTTACCGTAAATTATTATTCTAAAAATATTGCAGCCGGAACTTTACCAACCGAAGTAAAAATCGTCAGTCCTTATTTCTGGGGTGTAACCAATTCAGGTACAACATTCACAAACGGAAAAATGATTGTGCCTTTATCTTTCTTATCTGGTGTTGGTAATTCCTCTTCTCTGAAATGGTTGAAGAGAACAAATAAGGCAGATGCATGGACAAATATCGGAGGTACAGTAAACGGATCTAATTTGGAAAGTAATGTGGCATTTAGTTCCTTCTCAGAATTTGCCATTGGATCTGTAGATTCCACAAATTTTGTCCCTGTTTTAATCCTTAATCTTACAGCCTTGATTCAGGCGCGCTATAACGGCAGTGTAATGGTACCGGATTCAGTTACAGTAGAATTACATGATGCGAGTTCTTTAGCCCAGATTGATCAAGACAAAGAATTATTAAGTTCTTCAGGAACTGGTACCTTCACATTTCATAATGCTATAAATGGTACAAACTACTATATCGCAGTTAAACACAGAAATTCCATTGAGACCTGGAGTGCAACTACACCCAGTTTCACTTCTGGTGCACTAAACTATGATTTCACAACTGCTCAATCCCAGGCATACGGCAATAATCTCACACAATTTGGAACAAAGTGGTGTATTTATACCGGGGATATAAACCAGGATGGTTATGTTAATTTAACTGATCTGCTAGCAGTTAATAATGATGCCTATAACCAAGTTACAGGTTATGTAGAAACAGATTTGACCGGAGATCTATATACTAACTTATCTGATCTTATAATTGTCAATAATAATGCCTTTGCTATTGTGTCTAAGATTGTGCCTCCGGGAGTTTTAGTATCACAGAAAAGCAGACAGCAGACTATATTTGAAAACAAAAGTATAATAATCAACAATAAACCTGGAAACATTAAATAATAACTTTTAAGTCAGCTTCTCTTTTGTTGATTGATAGACAATGATTTGCTCTTAAAAATAAAAAACAGGTTTTACATTGAGTAAAACCTGTTAAACTGAAATATTCAGCGGGTATTAAAACCCTAATATCTGCATTGAGCTTTTGGCAAGATCGATAATCGGAGTGAAGTATAATCCGAATATAATTACTGGCGCAGCTAAAAGAACCAAAACTAATCCGTTAGAAAAGCTTACCTTAAATTCAAAAGTCCCGTTCTCAGGTCTTGTTAAGAATAAATTCTTCAGCACCCTAATATAATAATAAAGTGAAACTACACTGTTCAGCAGGGCAATTACGGCTAACGTAATCATTTTGGCATCAACCAAAGCAATAAATAAATAAAGTTTGCCTATAAACCCGGCAGTCGGCGGGATACCGCTAAGAGATATAAGGAAAATTCCCAGTGATACTCCCAAAAATGGTTGAGAATAACCAAGCCCTTTGTAATCATCAATATCCTCGGTTCCAATCTTATTCGCAATCAGCATTACGACAAAGAAAGCGCCAAGGTTCATAAAAGCATAAACTGTAAAGTAAATAATAATAGCTATCATGCCCTGGTTTGAAAGAACAGCCATTCCTAATAAAAGATAACCTGCATGCGCAATACTCGAATATGCAAGCATTCTTTTCATGTTATCCTGCCATAATGCGGCAAAATTACCTAATGTCATAGTAATGATTGAAAGGAAAATAAAGAATGTTTTCCAGTCTATCATATCTACTAATTGCCAGTATCCGGCACTGTCAACTGATTTAATAAAAGTGATCTTAATAAATCTTATTAAAAGTGCAAATCCGGCCGCTTTGCTTGCGACTGAAAGAAAAGCAGTAATTGTTATCGGCGCACCTTCGTAAACATCAGGTGTCCAGAAATGGAATGGGGCGGCAGAAATCTTATATCCTATACCTACAAAAATTAATATGCCTGAAAGAATAAATGTTAAATTAGGGATTGATGAAACTTGTATAAGGGAATTGATTTCATATAAATTTGTGCTTCCTGTTATGCCGTATAAAATTGAAATCCCAAACAGCATTATTCCTGAGGAAACTCCTCCGTAAATAACATATTTTAATGAAGCTTCACTGCTGCGAATTGAAGTTTTGGTAAAGCCGGCAAGAACGTAGCTTGATAGTGATACCAATTCTAGCGATAGATAAATTAAGATCAGGTCGGATGCTGAGATCATAAAAAACATCCCAAGTATCATCCCGAATATTAAAGTGTAATATTCTCCATGCCTTTCAAATGAAGCCTTTATTTCATCCGATTTTATCGAAAAGTAAATAACAAAAAAAGATGCAAAGACTACTATCCCCTTGAAAAAAGCACCGAATGGATCTGTAACTATCATTCCCTTATTCGCTTTGGAAACAAAAGCAAGTGAGTTCATACCGAACTGTCCAACAATAAAATAACTCGCTACTATCAAACCGGTTATGGCGATATAAGGAAGCAGTTTTTTGTTGCTTCCCATTATCAGGTCAAATAAAACCAACAGGACTAATGCCGATGAAATTGCTATTTCAGGTTTGATTAAATAAAGGCTGTTTACTAGATAGTCAATATTCATATTAATAAATCTGGTTTATATTAAAATCCTGTTATACTGCTATATAAAGCTTTAGAATCCATCATGAATTTAACCATCGCATTAACCGATGAGTTCATTAGATTTAACATCGATGAAGGATAAACACCCAGGAATATTATAATTATACTTAATGGTACCAGCATTGCGTATTCACGGAAATCAAGATCTTTCAGAACCTTCCATTTTTCCGGTACTGTACCAAGATAAATTCTCTGAAGCGTCCAGAGCATATATCCTGCTCCAAGTAATATTCCTAATGTGGATATTACTGTAATTACTCTGATGGTTTCAAATGCAAATCCGCCAAGGAATACAAATGTTTCGGAAATGAATCCGCTTAAACCCGGCAGCCCTATCGCAGCAAAGAAAGCTAATGTAGTAAAACCTGTATAGATTGGCATCTGTGTGGCTAATCCGCCGAATGCATCTATTTCTCTTGTGTGGGCTCTGTCGTAAATAACCCCCACTATAATAAAGAGCATTGCTGTTATGGTTCCATGGTTGAACATCTGAAGCACTGCGCCCGATATCCCAATTGAATTTAGCGATGCCATGCCCAGCATTACATACCCCATGTGTGAAATAGAAGAGTAGGCGATCAGTCTCTTGAAATCTTTCTGCGCCATCGCGCAAAGTGCTCCGTATATAATATTTATCATTCCAAATGCGGCTATCCACCAGATCATCTTCTGTGTTATATCTGGAAATACGGGATAACAAACTCTCAGAATGCCATACGTGCCCATCTTAAGGAGAACTCCGGCAAGGATGACACTTATTGCGGTTGGAGCCTCAACGTGTGCATCTGGAAGCCATGTATGAAACGGGAACATCGGTATCTTAATTGCAAACCCAATGAACAGCGCGATATAAGCTACGAATCTTAGGTTATGTGGATTCATAGGAGATAATATGCCTGTTACAACAAAGTTATGTGTGTCCATCATTGATAGCATATTGAAGGTAAATACCTTCGTGCCGTCAATCATTGTCTCCATTGTACTGAAGTAAAGACCGATGACTACTAATAAAATAAATACTGAACCGAGTAATGTGTAAAGGAAAAACTTGATAGCTGCGTATTCTCTTCTTGGACCACCCCAGATTCCGATTAAGAAGTACATTGGTAAAAGCATCAGTTCCCAGAAAACATAGAAAAGGAAAAAATCTAATGCTACAAACACACCCATCATTCCGGTCACTAATAAAAGGTATAGTGCAAAATATCCTTTTACTGCTTTATCTATCTTCCATGAAGCTAATGTGGCAACAAAGGAAATGATCGCCGTCAAAAGTACCATCGGTATACTTAGCCCGTCTATCCCAAGGAAATAATCAATTTTTATTTTACCTATCCAGGAGAAGCCTGATATTTCAATCCACTTGAACTTCTCTATATATTGAAATGTTGCTGGATTATTTATGCCCCCCATTCCATAATTGTAATGGTATAATAAAAAGCCTGCCAGTATAACCTGTATTCCGGTTATTACCAGTGTAATGCTTTTCATTATAAGTGTTTGGTTTTTGGGCAAACATAAAATAATGATCATTCCTACTATTGGAAGGAATGTTATGAACGATAATATTGGAAAATTTCCCATTTCTTTTTACCTAAATTTCTAACTAAAATGTCTTAAATAAATACAATATTATTACTAAAGAAAAAATTACTAAAACAAGGTACGTCTGCACCCTTCCGGTCTGGAATCTTCTTAATATCAGTCCAATAAAGCCGCTTAAATAAGCCATGAAATTGACTAAACCATCAACAACAATATTGTCGAATTTGCCTGTAAAAAATGAAATCATTCTTGTAACTGTAGCTGTTCCGTTAACTATACCGTCAACAATTATATTATCAAACCATGCAAGGAATCTGCTGGATCCCATTGTAAAGGCTACAAATGTTGCATCATATATCTCATCGAAGTACCACTTATTAAAGGAGAGTTTGTAAAATGGTTTTATATCTCCTGCCAGCTTGTCTGCACTGATCTTTTTCCAGTAATAAAATACAAATGCGAAAATTATACCTGTAACCGCAACAAGTAATGAAAGCAGCATAGCTGGATAGTGAGCATGATGCATAGCTTCGGTATATGCTTCTGAATAAATAATTTCTTTCCCTTCAGGTATTCCTTCTTTCTTTACTTCAGAAATAACATCTTTATGCAGACCTGTCTTGCTTTCCGGAGCTAAGTCTGTTTTCATAAATGAATATCTGGCATTCTGCGGGACTGCTAATGATGGAGTCTTTATCCATTTGCCTAAGAACAAACCTGCATCTGCATTAATTGGATTCGGTGTGTACAAGATGAATATTGATAATGCCGATAAAACTACTAAGGGCATTGCCATAACAAATGGTGATTCATGAGCATGGTCATATTTCTCTTTGTTCTTTGGTTCACCATGAAAAGTTAATATGATAAGACGGAACATATAAAATGCAGTTAGCATTGCTACAACAAATCCAACAGCAGGGAATAGCCAATGCCCGGTTAACGATGCAAAAGCAAATGTTCCTTGCAAAATTCCATCCTTGCTTAAAAAACCAGATGTTAGAGGGATACCAGACAAAGCAAGTGATGCAATCAGGAATGTAGCATATGTTAGTGGTAATTTCTTTTTAAGTCCACCCATCTTTGTGATATCCTGTTCATGATGCATCGCATGGATTACTGAACCGGAACCAAGAAATAAACATGCTTTAAAGAATGCATGTGTTATAAGATGGAAGAATGCAAATTTATATGCGCCTACTCCTAATGCCATTACCATATAACCTAACTGGCTGACAGTAGAGTATGCAAGTACTTTTTTAATATCGTTTTGTGTTAATGCAATTGTCGCTGGAATGAATGCTGATAAAGCTCCGATCACAGCTATTATGAATAGTGCATTTCCTGTAAGCATTGGGAAAATCCTGCATACAAGAAAAACACCCGCCGCAACCATTGTTGCCGCATGGATCAATGCACTTACAGGTGTTGGACCTTCCATAGCATCCGGTAGCCATATATGCAAAGGGAACTGTGCAGATTTACCTACCGCACCGCAGAATAACAGAAGCCCGGTTACCGTCAGCCAGAATTCACTGTTAAATGGAAGCGTTCCACTTGCCATCTGAGCAAATATCTTATCAAACGTAAATGTGTGGTATGTGTTAAATAATATCATTATACCCGAAAACATTCCGAGATCACCGATTCTGTTAACTAAAAATGCTTTCTTGCCTGCATCAGAAGCGGATTTCTTTTCATACCAGAATCCGATTAGTAAATAAGAAGAGATTCCTACAAGTTCCCAGAATACATACATCATCAGGATGTTATGTGTTAGAACAATACCTGACATTGAAAAAGTAAAAAACCCTAGGTAAGCAAAGTACCTGTTATATAGTCTGTCCCCCTTCATATAAGCTATTGAGAAAAAATGAACTACCATGCTTATCAAAGCAACAGTAAAAATCATTATAACTGATAGATTGTCAAGCAGAAATCCCAGATCGATACTGATATTCCCGAAAACAGCAATATTCTGATAACTTATCCAGCTGAACTCTGAAACTATGTTCTTATCTGCAAACCAGGAAAGTTTACTGAATAATAATACCGTCGTAAGCAAAAAGGTCAAGGTAATTATAACTACTTCAACCAGGTAAGCACTTTTAATTTTCTTTCCGAAGAAAAGAACAAATACAAACCCCGCTAGTGGTAGAAAAAGAATTGCAATGGCAATTTGAATTAAATTAAATTCTGTCATGGATATTTAATCTTTTAATGTATCAATTTCATCAACATTTACTGTTGAGAATGTTTTATAAATGTTCAGTACGATAGCAAGAGCAATTGCGGCTTCGGCTGCAGCAAGTACAATAACAAATAATGCCATTATCTGTCCTTGGAGTCCGAAATTTCCGTATTTGGCAAAAGCTATGAAGTTTATATTCGATGCATTGAGCATCAGTTCGATTCCCATTAGTACCATTACTGCATTCCTGCGGGTAACTATACCAAAGATCCCAAGTGAGAATAGAATCGAGCTTACAAAAAGAAAATGACTCAGTCCTATGTGTATCATATTATTTCCGTGCTAAACTTGCTGCCCCGATTAGGGCTATTAGTAATAAAATTCCAAGTAGTTCAAATACTACTCCGTATTCAGAGATAAGCATCAATCCCAACCCCTGTGTTGTCGGTAATAGGGGAGCGGTATCAATTTTTCTCCAGGGTGTATTTACCAGCGATGCGGTTAATATTCCCGCAAACAATCCGACCCCTATTGAAGCTGGAATAATTTGCGAAGTGCCGGTCTTAATTTGCACATTGGTTATCTTATTTGTTAACATTACGCCGAAAAGAATTAAAATCAGTATCCCTCCGACGTATATTATTAATTGTACCATGGCTACGAAATCTGCCCCAAGTATTACATAAATTCCTGCAACTCCAAAAAATGTGAATAACAGGAAAAATGCAGAATAAACTATATTCCTGATCGTTACCACGAAAAATGCAGAAACTAATGTTATTGTTGCAAATAAGTAAAATATTATGTCGTATATACTCATTGTTTATTCTCTTCTTTTTCAGCCGGCTTAACAGGAGGTGCTCCTGCGGCTTTCTGGGCTGCCTTATCAGCTTCTAATTTTGCATAATTGGTTTTCTTCTCTTCAATCTCTGTTGGCGTAAGAGTTACATAATTATAAACAAGACTGCTTCTTTCAAATTCTGAATACTCGTAAACATCAGTCATGTAAATACATTCTGTCGGACAAGGAAATACGCATAACTGGCAGAAACAGCACTTGGCAATATCTATATCAAATTTAGTTACCCATAATGCTTTCTTTTTACCGTTGGAAGTCTTGCCAAGGTCTTCTCCCGGGATCGATTTTACTGTTTCTATCAAAATACAGCTGACAGGACATGCGCGCGCGCATTGATCGCACCCTATGCAGTCATCCATATTTACATATAAACGGTTTCTCTCTCTATCCGGTAACTTTAATTTTACATTAGGGTATTGGATTGTTACTGCCGGAACAAAGAGATGTTTGAATGTAACTCTCATCCCAATCGTGATAGTCGATAATCCATACCATATATTTTGAAAATATTCTTTCATATTTATAAAACTGTTATTAACCCGACAATAATTAAATTAACAAAGGCAATAGGGATTAAATATTTCCAGCACAATGCCATAAGCTGGTCCACTCGTAATCTCGGCAATGTCCATCTTAACCACATCTGCACTAATACGAAGAAAACTCCCTTTGAAACGAACCATAAGAATTGTTCAATCGGCACCATCCATGGTAGTCCAAGTGTATTGCCTAAATATCCAAACGGAGATTGATACCCGCCGAAAAATATTGCTGATACAATCGCTGATACAGCAAACATGTTTGCGTATTCAGCCATGAAGAACATCGCAAACTTCATCCCTGAGTATTCTGTATGATAACCTGATACAAGTTCTGATTCCGCTTCAGGTATATCAAAAGGGGTCCTGTTTACTTCAGCAAGAGTACTTATATAAAGAGTAACAAATCCAATTATCATAAAAGGAATAAATAGGAATTTAGATAAGCTTAATCCTGCACCGCCGAATATCATCCAGTTCCAGAAATAACCTGTCTGCATTTCACTTAATGTCCTTAGGTTGGTCGTTCCTGTTATCATAATTATTGTTAGGATAACCAGTATCGTTGGGATCTCGTAGCTTACAATCTGCGCCGCCGACCTCATTGCCCCTAGCAATGAATATTTATTATTGGACGACCATCCCGCCATCAAAATACCTGCAACAACAAATCCTGACGCTGCTATTATAAAAATAATTCCAAGATCAATATTAGAGCCAATGTATGCACTGGAAAAAGGTAGTGCGGCAAATACTAAATAACTGCCTGCAAAAACCAGAATGGGTGCTATATTGAATAATGTTCTGTCATTATCTGTAGCAACTATATCCTCTTTCTGAAGCAGCTTAATTACGTCAGCCACTGTCTGGAGCCATCCGTGGGAACCTGTTCTCATTGGACCTAATCTGTCTTGCATGTGTGCAGATACTTTTCTTTCTAACCATACAGCTAATATCGCGAAAGGTAGTACTAAAAAAAGAAGTGGTAAGGCTGCACTTATAACCATCGCAGTTATATCCCCGGTAACGGCACTTTGAGTTATACTAAATACTAAATTGTATATAAAATCGTAAATTATCATCTGTCAACTTCTCCCAATACTATATCAACACTGCCAAGGATTGCAATTACATCTGCTACCATATGGTTTTTGCACAGTACATCCATAATACCAAGGTTTACAAATGATGGACCCCTTACCTTTACTCTGAAAGGACTCGTGGTTCCGTTGCTGATTATAAAGTAACCTAATTCACCTCTTGGGTTCTCAACTCTTGTGTATACCGAACCGACAGGTGGTTTAATTCTTTTGGGGATTGCTGATGTTACATCCCCTTCCGGTAATTGGTCAAGCGCTTGCTCTATAATCCTTAAACTTTCCCCCATCTCCAGAATTCTTACGTAATACCTGTCCCAGCAGTCTCCTACTGTTCCAACTTTTCCTTCACCTATGGGAATATCAAAATCAAATTTGTTATAAACAGAATATGTATCATCTTTTCTTAAATCCCATTTGAATCCCGAACCCCTTAGCATTGGACCTGTAATTCCAAAGTTAATGGCAGTCGCCAAAGGTAGTACTCCGACATTTGCAGTCCTTTCAATAAAAATCTTGTTCGTTGAAAGAAGTTCATTCATCTCTACAATCTTGGGACGAAAATATTTGATAAAATCATGGGTCAATCTTACAAAATCTGGATGTAGATCATGTGAAAGACCCCCTACCCATATATAATTATATAACATACGTGCACCGCACGTAATTTCAAATAAATTGAGTATTACTTCTCTGTCCCTGAATGCAAATAGAAAAGGTGTCATTGCACCTATATCAGCTCCATACGTTCCGATTGCAACAAGGTGGGATGCTATTCTCTGGAGCTCTCCCATTATTACTCTTATATATTCAACTCTTTCTGGTACCTGGATTCCAAGTAGTTTTTCTACTGCAACAACATACCCGAATTCATTATACATTGCAGCAAGATAATCCATCCTGTCCGTATAAGGAATAATTTGTGGATATGTCATCGCTTCGCAATGTTTCTCAAAGCATCTGTGGAGATATCCTATATGAGGTATAACTTTTTGGATTATTTCACCTTCAAGGACGAGCTCAAGCCGTAGCACACCATGGGTCGATGGATGCTGTGGACCCATGTTTAGTACCATTTCTTCAGTTTTTATTGCCATATTCTATATATATAATTCGGTTTTTTTTAATATGGTACTTTCATACCATGGTAAAATTCAGGATTAGCATAATCTTTCCTTAAAGGATATCCTGCCTCCCAGTCATAAGGCATTAGTATTCTTCTGAGATCAGGATGATTAAGAAAAATTATTCCTAAAAGGTCGAATGCTTCTCTTTCATGCCAGTCTGCAGATCGCCAGACTAATGCTACGGAAGAAGCCTCGGGTTTCTCCCTTGGAGTTGAAACCCTTAAAACTACTTTATGCCTGAATTTTGTCGATTCCAGGTGGTAGTAAACACTTAATGTTCCCCCTTCAATTGTAGTAATGCCTTCTGTCGTTGTGCTTTTGCCATTGGCATCGTCTACCCCTGATAAATTCATGAGGTTGTCAAATAATAACTCCTCATTGCTTAAAAGGAAAAGTGAGATTTTATTAATCTTTAATGGATCACATAAAATGTAAGGATCAATCGGTTGTTTTACCAATTCCTTTACATTATCATTAAAGTTTTCTTTTAGTAGATTGAATATTTCTTCTTCTGATTTCATGCTGATTTCTTCACCACTGATTCGTTTCTAACTTTCTCTTGTAACTTCATTAAACCTTCTAATAGAGCTTCAGGACGTGGAGGGCATCCTGGAACGTAAACATCTACTGGAATTACTCTGTCAACTCCTTTTAATACATGATATCCATGTTCCCAATATGGTCCCCCGCAGTTCGAACAGCTTCCCATCGAGATCACATATTTAGGGTCGGGCATTTGCTCGTATAATCTCTTTACGCGAAGCGCCATTTTTAAAGTAACTGTTCCGGATATAATAATAATGTCCGATTGTCTTGGGGAAGGTCTAGGTATTACTCCAAACCTGTCAAAATCATAATGCGAAGCTGATGTAGCCATCATTTCGATGGCGCAGCACGCTAAACCGAATCCAACTTGCCATAATGATGACAGTCGTGCCCAGTTAAAAAGATCATCAACTTTGGCTATTATGATATTATCATCGAATTGTGTGTCTAAATAACTCATATTATACTAATATATTTGATTTTACTGCTTCTTCTTCCCTTGTCTTTTCAGTTGAGAAAACAGGTTTCTTAATTACAGGTGGGATTATCTTTGCTCTGTCCCATTCAAGATCCCCTTTACGCCATTCATATGCCATCCCTAATCCTAAAAGAATTAGAAAAACTGCCCCAACCGTAAATCCGCCAAACCCGAAAGTCTTGTATACGAGCGCCCATGGAATAAGGAGTACAACTTCTACATCAAAGATTAAAAAAATCAATGCTACAACGTAAAACCTGATGTTAAACTTAACCCATGGGGATCCTTCTGGGTTTTCGCCGCATTCATAAGTGGTTAGTTTTTCTTTGGTCGGTCGGGCAGGTCTTATTAGCCATGCAACAAAAACTATAGCAACAACAAAAATTATTGCTACTAATAAAAAAACAAAAATTTTCCCAAATTCAGTTAACATTGTGCTTTATCTTTTATAATTAAAAAATAGAATCCAAATGTACAAAATGTTAAGAAATTAAACACCCCAACATCTTTTAAATATTATTTTAACAGAATAACCAATCCTTTTCAAGTAATATGCCATTTGGTCAAATTCGCTCTTATCCCATAATTTATAATTATTTAGGGAAATAGAGAAGTATAATTACCATAATTAAAAATAAGCGGTAAATCATATTTCCAATTATGAGAATGTGGAAACTTTAATTGATATTCAGCCCAATTAAATTTATTTTTCGACTGTAATAAATAATTTATAGCAGGAAATGCGTTTATCTTATGCACTGATTGATATTTCCAATCTGAAGTACAATTTCCTTAATATCAGGAAAAAAATAAACGATGTGAGAATTATGGCCATCGTTAAAGCCGATGCATATGGTCATGGGGTTATTGAGATTGTCAAAGCATTGAATTCCTTACCAGAAAAGCCTGAATATTATGGGGTTGCCATTCTTGAAGAAGCAATTGAATTAAGAAGGAATAATGTCAGCCAACCCATCCTTATTTTTAACCCGGTAATTGAGAATGATTCCGATTTGTTTTCGAAATATGATCTGATTTCATCAGTATTTAATGAAAAACATCTTTCAATATTAAAAAAAGCCAACCAAATCAAAGGACGACAAATTAAAGTCCATGTTAAGGTAGATACTGGAATGCATAGACTTGGAATTGATTTCAGGGAAGCTTTTGATTTTATCAAAAAACTTAACCGGGATAAGAATTTCTTAATAGATGGTATTTACACACATTTTGCCAATTCAGATGAGAAAGATAAGAGTTATGCCTATCTACAACTCACTCGTTTCAACGAAGTGCTCTCAAAATTAAAAACCGAAAAGATAAATTACGGGTTGGCTCATGCCGCTAATAGCGGTGCCATCCTTGATCTTCCCGAATCCTATTTCGATATGGTGCGCCCAGGTATCCTGATTTTTGGGTATTATCCTTTTGAAGATACTTCTGGATCTATTCCGTTGGAACCGGTTATGTCTTTGATTTCCTATATAGAATCTATCAAACAGATCGATAGAAATGAAAGTATAAGCTATGGACGGCAATATTTTACAAAGAGAAAAACTAATATCATAAGTGTCCCCATAGGATATGCTGATGGGTATACTAGGGGTCTGTCCAATAAATCGAAAGCAATAATAAATGGAAAATATTTTCCTCAGGTTGGGAATGTTACAATGGATAGAATTATGTTTGATATTGGAAATGAAAGTTGTAAAATTGGAGATGAAGTTATTTTGTTAGGTAAAGAAAAAAATAGTAACCTTCAGTTTAGTGCATGGGATTGGTGTAAACTTGTTAGTACAATTCCATACGAAGTGATGTGCGGAATAAGTAAAAGAATTCCAAGGATTTACAGATAAAAAATGGACATAGTTAAACAATATTTAGTCCAGTGCATATCAACTGCAGCAAATAATCTGCGCTTGAATTCGCAAAAGATAGAAATTGTATCTATGCTTCGTGATATAATGGTGAAATCGAATGACCTTGATGATGATATCCGTAATATGAAAAAAATTACTGAGCTTTCTATGCTTGCTATTAGATTTAACGAGATTTATTCTTATTTATCACAACCACAGATTGATCTATTTAAATTTTCTGATAAAATAAAGGAACACAGTTCTATACTGATTAAAGATATGAGCCATATGCTCGATATTGTAAGCCCTGACTCATTTAAACGCGCTATTGAAAAACTCAGACCTCTTGTTGTTGAAGTGGAAAATAATGTTGTAGTGCAAAGCTTGGAACCTCCGAACAATAGTATTAAGGTAGATCTTTCAAAAAGAAAACCGGATCCTGATGTTTTTGAGAAGTCTGAAAATGAAATTATAAAAGAGAAAATTATTATGGATGAAGAGAATGATAACGAAGATATCTTCTTCCAGAATTATGAAGCGGAAATTCTTAAACCGATTAAATCGATCGATTCACTATTGAAACAGATTTCTTCATATGATGTGGCTGAGGATGAGATCTTTCGCTGGGCAAATCTTATGAGAACAAATGGGGATCTTTCGGCAAAAATTGGCTTTGAGATAATTGCGAATATGCACCGGATTTTGTCCAGGGCTTTTACTTTGATTGGTACTAAAGAACTGGTGCCGAAACCTGATGTAATTGAATCAATGAGAGCCGCCCTCATTGTTATTGTCGCTGTTATTAAAGGAAAGGAGGTTGATATAACAAACTATCTCAATCGTGCCGAAGAGTTCGGTAGAAAAATTCAATTATTAAACTAAGGATATTGTGTTGATGAAATTATATGCAGTTATAATGGCTGGAGGAATAGGTTCAAGGTTCTGGCCAAGGAGCAAAGAGAAATCCCCTAAACAACTGCTCAGAATATTCGGTGAGAATACCATGATCCAGGATACTGTTGAAAGATTGAAAGGACTTGTGGATGATGAAAATATATATATTATTACCAATAAGATTCAGAAACCTGAAATTGTTGCACAGCTAAATCATATTCCTCCTGAAAATATTATTGAAGAACCCTTCGGTAGAAATACTGCCTCATGTATAGGTCTCGCTTCAGTTATAATAGAAAAGAAAGATAAGGATGCTGTAACTTTGATTCTTCCGGCTGATCATATTATTAAAGATAAAAATATATTCCATGCTACACTTAAAAGCGCTGCAAAATTTGCCTATGAATCAAAAGGATTGGTTACAATAGGCATTCCTCCAACACGACCTGAAACCGGTTACGGCTATATACAAATCGATGATAAGAGTGTCTCTGACAATATCTTTAAAGTACTAACCTTTGCAGAAAAGCCCAATTATGCTACTGCTGTAAGATTTATCGAAAGTGGTGATTTTATGTGGAACAGCGGTATGTTCATTTGGAGGGCAGACGTCATTCTTAATGAAATTAAGAATTATTTACCAGATCTCTATGAAGGACTTGAAACTATCAGTAGAGATTTAGGAAATGCAGATTACGAAAAAACATTGTTCAATGTTTATGGAATACTAAGAAGTATTTCTATAGATTATGGAATCATGGAGAAATCAAAAAAGGTGTTTCTTATAAAAGGAAAGTTCTCATGGAGCGATGTTGGAAGCTGGGAAGAGGTTTACCAGCTGACGGAAAAAAATAATGATGGTAATGCTCTGAATGGAAATATCTACTCAGAGAGAACGATCGATTCCTATATCTATTCTCCTGATAAATTCACTGCTGTTATTGGAGTTGAAAATTTAATTATAATTAACACTAAAGAGGCTCTTTTGGTTTGCAGAAGGGATCATTGTCAGGACGTTAAAAAAATAGTCGATCATCTCAAAATAAACAAAATGTCGGAATATCTATAATGAAGAAGGTAATTACAGAATCCGAAATAATAAAGTTCTACAAAGATGGAGCCAGAACTTTTCCTTTAGGGGATGATGACTTGTTAACCCCTCTTGCAAAAGACAAATTAAAAGAACTGAAAATAAAATTAGTTAAAAAAGTCCATGCTCTTGAAATTGAAGCGGCTGTTAAGGATCCGGTTAAATCTAAAAGAACTAATAAAATATCCATTGGAGGCGACCATACTGGATTTAAAATAAAGAATATTATTTCTAAAATATTAGTCGCAAAAGGATTTGAAGTTATTGATGTCGGAACCTATGATGAAAATGCTTGCGACTACCCCGACTTTGCATTTAGTGCTGCAATGAAAGTTAAAAACGGTGAGACTGATTTTGCCGTACTTATTGATGCAACTGGTATCCCATCGGCAATTACCGCTAACAAGATTCCCGGCATTAGAGCTTGTACTTGTTACAATGAATTCTCTGCCCGAAGTGGAAGGGAGCACAATAATGGAAATGTCCTTGTTATGGGAGCAAAAACTCTTGGCGAGGAAACTATTAAATCCATTCTTGAAGTTTGGCTCGATACTCCTTTTGGTGGAGAGCGGCATCAAAGAAGATTAGATAAAATTACGGCAATAGAAAAAGAATTCAGCAAATAACCCGTATTCTTTCAAATATTATCTCTCTCGCGAATCCTAAAGTAATTAGTTGCGACTCAGAATAACCATAGTATACCCGTAGATGCCTATTAGGTTAAAAAGATGTGTAGGAGTTGAGCGACTCAGATACTGCTCAGAATACTCGGAGAATACTCGCAGATGCCTATTGGTAATATAAAGAATATATAAAACAATTAACTCGAAAGAAATTGCGATAAATTCCCCTATCTTATTATTATAAATATATTTATCCTAGCTTAATTCAATTAACTGATCTTTATATCGTATATACGGTATTTCTTATAAAGCTCGCCTTTCATTACTCCTTCCCCGGCACCACGGTTCATCATCTCATTATCTTCCAATATCCAACTAGCCTCTCCCAGTTTTATTCCCAGTTCCCTGGCACGGTTGACTGTTTCCCAATAAAAGACGGAATCAAGTCCGCGCTTTTGGTATTCAGGTATTATGCCAAGTGTAAGGATACGTGACCAGGTAATTTTTTTCTTTTGAGTATACAATTTTAGAAAATTAAATGGAAAGAGATGCCCATTCATACTTTTAAAAATCTGGTTATAATCAAGAATTGTAAGAGCAAATCCGATCAGTTTATTGTCGATCTCTCCGAATAAAACTAATTTTGATTCTACAAGTGGCTTCAGATCCTTAGCCAGAGCATCAAGTTCTGCATCTGTCATAGGGACGAAACCCCAGTTAGGTGCCCACGCCTTATTATACACGTACTTTACTTTCTCAAGCTCCTTATCGAAGTTCTTCATGTCAAGCTGAGTGATCTTTAGGCCTGCTCGTTGCTTTGCGATCTCTTGAACCCTTCTGAGCTTATCGGAAGAAAGCACTTTATCACTCTCAAGTTTCCATGCATATAGATCTTTTACTTTATGTAGACCATAATTCTCACAAAGATCCAAATAATATTTCGGGTTAAAAGTCATCAACAGGCGTGGTTCATCATCAAATCCTTCAAGCAGCATTCCCCATTCATCATTGCTGGATGGGTTCGCAGGTCCACGCATTGTGTCGAATCCCTTCGATTTTAACCATCCCTTGGCTGCATCAAAAAGTGCATTAGCTACCGCCTGATCATTTATGCATTCAAAGAATCCAAAAAAGCCGACTTTATCATTGTGTGTTTTATTATGAAGATCATTCTTTATTGCAGCTATCCTGCCGACAAGTTCCCCGTTTTGCTCCGCAAGAAATAATTCTATTTCGGCATGCTGGTAAAATGGGTTCTTCTTTCTATCTAGGATTTTCTTTCTGTCCATGATAAGAGGTGGTACCCAGTAAGGGTTATCCTTATACATCTTCCATTGCAGTTTAATAAAACGCATTCTGTCTTTCTCTGACTTCACGGTAAATATTTTGATATCGCTCATAAAGAAATCCTTAAAATAATTTTAGGGAAACCAGATTAAATGGAATTTCTTATTCTCATTTAAGCTTGAATTATTATTATCAGATTAGACCGACCTTCTTTCCTACATCGCTGAAAATATCTAGAATTTTATTCAGATGCTCTTCTTCATGAGTAGCCATATAACTCGTTCTCATCATCTGCCTTCCCTGTGGAACTCCGGGAGAAATGAATACATTTACAAATACTCCCGCATCATAAAGCATACGCCACATCTTGAATGCTGTCTCGTCATCGCCTACTATTACTGGAACTATTGCAGTCCTTCCATCAATAACATTAAAACCAAGTTCTGAAAAGCCTTTCCTCATTTTGTCGGCATTCTTAATAAGTTTGGTTACTCTTTCTGGTTCAGCTTCCAATATTTCAAGTGCAGCCATTGCCGCTGCTACGGAAGCAGGAGTAGGTGAAGCGCTGAAAATGAGAGCAGGGGAATGATGTTTGATATAATTAATTACTCTCTCCTCACCCGCAACAAATCCGCCTAATGAAGCAAATGTTTTACTAAAAGTCCCCATTGTCAAATCAATCTTATTTTCAAGGTTAAACTCGCTGGCTGTCCCGCGGCCCCCTTTACCTATAACACCAACTGAATGGGCATCATCTATTAAAATTCTTGCATTAAATTTTTTAGCTATATCATTCAGCAATGGAAGATTGACAATTTCACCCCCAGTAGAAAAAACACCGTCACTTACAATTAACTTTGCTGTATCTTGGGGAAGCTTGGAAATTACTCTTTCCAAATCTTCCATGTCATTATGTTTATATCTTACCATATCCGCTGTGGCTCCCTTAGCCATAAGGTTGCCTGCAACAATACAAGCATGGTTGTCTTTATCGGATACCACATAATCCCCCCTCTGTACAAGTGTGGGAATAATTCCCTGGGCCGTTTGATAACCGGTGCTGAAAAGCAGTACAGCTTCTGTATTAAAAAACTTTGTAAGCCTGTATTCAAGTTCAATATGGAGATCAAGTGTACCGGTTAAATAGCGGGAACCGGAACAACCGGTCCCATATTTCTCAATAGCTTTGATTGCTGCTTCTTTTACTTTTGGATGGGCAGTTAATCCAAGATAGTTATTGGAACCCGCCATTATAACTTTTCTACCTTCTATTTGAACAACTGGTCCTTCATTTTCTTCAATCGGTCTAAAATATGGGTACAATCCTAATGCTTTTATTTCATCTGCTCTGGTAAATTCATAGCATTTAGTAAATAAATCCAATTAACCTCCTTTAGGTTAGAAAAATTACAAAGAGTAGTTTTATTTTATTAAATTTGAGTTCAAATTTATGATTATATAGTGTTAAAATCAAACAAACTGGTTAAAGATGAATAACAGACAAACTGCAGTTGTAACAGGTGCAAATGGTTTTGTAGGTAGCCACCTAGTTGATCTTTTAATTGAGAATAATTACATAGTTCGTTGTATAACAAGGAAAAGTAGCGATCTTAAATGGTTGAAAGGTAAAGATGTCCAAATATTTGATTCTGGGCTAATGGATAAGGATGGACTCAGAAAAGCATTTCAAGGTGCAGATTATATTTATCATGTAGCTGGGGTTATCAAATCAAAAAAACCGGAAGGTTATTTCCATGGTAATGTGGAAACCACAAGAGTGCTTCTCGAAACTGCTATAGAATTTAAAGATACTATTAAGAAATTTCTTATTGTTAGTAGTCAGACAGTCGCTGGCCCATCTCACAATGGGAAAATAATAACGGAAGATGACCCATGCAATCCGATCACTACCTACGGCCGTAGTAAGCTCGCCGAGGAGGAATTGGCAAAAAGTTTTATGAATCTGCTTCCAATAACTATTTGCCGTGCTCCAGCTGTCTTCGGTGATAGAGATACCGAAATATTTATCTTCTTCAAAACATTTAGTAAAGGATTGATGACAACTATAGGGTTCGATAAGAAACTTATCAGTTTAATTTATGTGAAAGATCTTGTAAAAGGATTTATGCTTGCTGCAGAGTCTGAGAAATCAACAGGACAGACATATTTCATTAGTTCCGAAAAATATTATACTTGGGATGAGATAGGCGATATTACTGCAAAAGTTTTAGGAAAAAATCCTATCAAAATAAAAGTGCCACATTCTATAGTCTATACAATTGCTGCAGTTGCTCAAATAATGGCAATGTTTAGCAGTAAACCCGCCACATTAAATATCGAGAAATCTAGGGATCTTACACGTAATGCTTGGATTTGTGATACTAGTAAAGCAATTCGGGAACTTAATTACCACCAAACTATCCCGATTGAAGAAGGAATCAAAAGAACTTGTGAGTGGTATAAACAGCAGGGTTGGCTTTAATTAAAAATTAAATGACTCTATATATTTGATCAGGTTTTCTTTAGAGAGGATCTTTTCATGATCAGTTGCTGCCTTTATTTTATTACTGAACATCTCTCCCCAGCTTCTTAATACAAGGGTGTAAGATGTCTCGTTCTGTTGTTCTTTTTTACCAGGCAGAAACTGCTTAATGAATTCAGTCTCTCTATCAAAAAGAAGTTTTACAAGCTGTGCTTCTTTCTCAGAAACCTCTTCCTTCATTGTACAGAAAAGTATCTCATAAATTAGCTTATACTTGGAATAAGTTGATGCTTTCAGATTAAAATATTCCACAAGTTGCTCTTTCAAAGAGAGCGGCCCATTACTGAAAACTACCTTCAAATCCTCCAGATAAAGATCGATTTCCCATTCTATTGTTTTAAAAAATAGATCTTCTTTCGTGGTGAAGTAATGATAAATGGTGGCTTTGCCGATCCTCAAATCTCTTGCGATTTCGTTAAGAGTGGTTTTGTTCAATCCATGGCGTGAGAATCTTTTTTCGGCAGCCTTTAGTATATTTTGTTTCCGTTCTTTTTCCAAGTAAATCAGATATTAACTATGACAAAATAATAAATTAAAGGTAAAATATCAGATGGTCGTTTAATATTAATATTCCCCTTTAAGAACAATTCCTAATTCGATTTACTATAACAGTCCCCAAAGGTTATATAATATCTTATTTCGCTGTTGTGAATGAACCAAGAAATATCTTAACTAAGTGTAACTAATTTCTTTGCATCATTTAAGATTTCACCTGCCTTTTTCTTCCCTTCCTTAATCAGCTCTTCTGCCTTTTCTTTACCTGTTTCCACATATTCACTGACATCTTCAAGCATATCATCAGTAGCATTGGATATTTTCCTTCTTAGCTTTTTACCGGTCATTGGTGCAAAAAGCATCGCTATAACACTCCCTAATATACCCCCGATTAAAATTCCGCTTGTAAACCCACCGATATTTTTACTTCCACCCTTTTCCATTTTTATTCCTCCATTTATAATTAATAATCCAATTTTATACTACTCTTAAAGTTAAAAAATATACTATGCTAATCGGTTAGATAAATCACATCATCTCATCTTTATTTGGCAGAGAAAAGATTAATAAATAATCTTATCGCACCAGGCACTCCCGCTGGTACTTCTCTGAAAAAATCATATCCGGTGTAAATAAAAGTTCCCTTTCCATATTGTGAGATCAATAAACCGCCCTCCAGAGGTTTCTCTCCTGGATCATTACAGGAAATTACGCTATGATAATGGGCGTCCCACTTATCTGCAAAGTATATTCCTCTTTCCTGTATCCATCCGTTGAAATCATTTTGAACAATTTTATTCGGATATTTCAACAGGGAACTAGAAGTATCTACAAAGTTAATCTTGGCTTCTTCATCCGTGACACGGTCTGTGGAAATATTTATAGGGTAGGGACCAATACTAGGAACTACTATATCCCTGTTTACTATGTACTGAACAAGCAGATTCCCACCATTGGAAATATAATTTAATAATTTATTCTGCACATGCGTCATTAACTTTTTAGTATTGTATACGCGCACTCCCGCTATTATTGCATCATAGCCGGATAGATCTTTTGTAACCAGATCATTATCAGAGAGCATAGTAATATTATAACCAAGCTGTGAAAGATAATCCGGTATATTATCCCCGGATCCCATAATATATCCAATATTGCTAATCGTTTTTAATGTAAAGAATCGGACAGCCTTTATTTCTGCTTTCGGTAGATATGTTTGGATTGGAATATGGTCATAATTGATTCTTGTAATCCCCAGGTCATATACACTATTAGCAATTAAAGCTTCTGCATTGATCTTCACTTCGGAATTCTCAGCGGGAGGAGTGATACTGAATTCCAGCAGCCTTTCCTCATTCTTCTTTTCAAATGTAAATGACACTTCCTCAGGTGTCACTTTCCATCCATCAGGATGACTCAACCTAAGCTTTCCGCTTAAACTTGTTGAGTTATTTATTATATGTACAACAATCTTTTTAGAATTATTATCAGGAAATAAATATACTTTGTCTTCAAAGTTTATTGAGATAGCCGGTAGAATTTCCAAGGGACGGTATTTCTCTCCTCTTATAGGATCAATCCACCTGTATAATAGGGGAGTAGTAAAGCTGATCTCACTCCCATTAATATCAAGCACAAATTTAACTATTACTGAAGGATCATTTTCCGGCTTTCCTATTAGTTCTTGATTATTTACAGTGAAAGTACTATTGCTGTGTTCGTTGCTTAACCAGTATGGCTGCGATAAAGGGGCATCTTTTGGAACAGTGACGGTAAACGATTTCTGAAATATTTTACCCTTTCCAAGTTCGACATTGATGTCCGAATCACTCTTGCAGAATGAACAATTTATTGATTTAAGCGTAAAAGGAAAATTTATTCGGTTGACAATTGAAGCTGTAAAATTAATATCCTGCCCTGGAACAGTTGAAAACACATTTGATATTGCTTCGGTCCATAAACCTAAAAGAGAACCGATAACTTCTTTTAATTCAAGTCTTTTAATCGGGCCCCAATAATCATCCTCTATCTTATCCATTTCTTTATAAGCATCGATTAACAAAGGAAGAACTTCCTCCGGTTTATCCGGATTATAAGTCTGATCTGCTTTCCTTAAAAGAACTGCTAATTTTTCACTTCCCTTTACTCTCTTCCATGAAAGATCAATATCCTCAAAGAGATCCTTCTTTACTGGCGCCCCTTCCCGGGGTTCAAAATATTGAATGGATTCTCCTCTTGTCCCTCCGGTCCCGAATCCTTGACTCTTATGCATGCTGCGACTTTCTGCAGCAATCTCAGTATATGATTTTCCTAAGAAAGGATTAAACTCTCCAACATCCAGTTTGGGCAGGTTGCTCGTATCTTCTTTTCTCTTTTCTATAATTGGTAGCCACTCATTCCAAAGTAATCGTTTGGGTTGCCAAGGCTTAAGATATTTAAGCTGCTCTGGAAACTTGGTGGAATCACCTGCCTGGTTGAATGCTTCCTCAGCAAGTATAGCTGAAGCAGTATGGTGTCCATGCCCTCCTTCCCCCGTTATCGGAAAACGTGTTATAATAACATTGGGACGAAATTTGCGGATTATCCAAACCACATCAGAAAGTATCCTCTCCTTCCCCCAGAAAGCAAAAGTTTCATCGGGTGATTTGGAGAAACCAAAATCATATGCACGACTAAAAAACTGTTCCGCACCGTCTATCTTCCGCGCATCGAGAAGTTCCTGTGTACGGATAAGCCCTAATAATTCCCCCTGTTCAGAACCTATTAGATTCTGTCCCCCGTCACCGCGTGTCAAAGAAAGATACCCCGTATGAAGCGATTTCCCGGATGAGAAAAATGAAAGTAAAGCAGTGTTCTCATCATCCGGATGAGCAGCTATATATAATACCGAACCAAGAACGTTCAGCTTTTTAAGTGCTGATTTAATCTCGCCGCTTGTTAGTATCCTGTCAGGCTGAGCATATATCGGAATGGATATTTGAATCAGGAGTAAAAGAACGTATAAATATAAAGTCTTTGAAAAACGGATAGTCATAGTATTTTCTTTAAAAAGATTTGGAATTAAATTATAAGATATAATAGTTATAATTTACAATTAAAGCAATCAGAGATATAAGATTGCCAAAGAAGTATTCGTACCTTCTTTAACACTTATCATTTCTTGATAACTGGTGCTCTGTTTGTAATCACACATTAAAATAATAACACTTAGTTATGCTCTATTAATCAAAGCTTCATAAAAATAATGCCGATTAAATGTGATAGCTTATTATTTTTGAATTATAGAGGAAAGTGCTTCAGAGATTTTATATTTTAACCTTTACTTAATTTGGAGAAATGATATTGAATGTTATTAAGCTAAAAAATTATCCCCCAACAACTATTAAAAGTCTGAATGAGAATAAATACGATGATCTTTTCCATAAATATGGCGAGGAGTATGGAATAGACTGGCTTTTCCTTAAATCACAGGTAAAGTGCGAAAGTAATTTCAACCATAAAGCTGTAAATAAAAAAACCGGCGCTAAAGGGTTGTGTCAGATTACCGATAACATGTGGGATGATATTACCAGACTGATGCCCGGAAGGCTGGGTCGGAAAAAGAATTTCCATCCGTTTAAACCATCAAATTCTATTCTGGCACAATGCCTGTATCTGGAATATTCATTCAAACGTATCGATGATGTTCTGATCAATAAAAGTAATTTGATGGATTGGACTCTGGCAACGTATAAATTAGGAATAGTTAGAGTCCTCGGCGGAAGGACTAAATCTGGTAGGTATGTCAAGGGTATCTTTGAAAGACTGGCCAATAAACCAATAGAAGATGCCTGGATTACATTCGGTATGCCAACCTTCGATTATATCGCTGATGTAATTGAAACACGTGACAAATACAAGAACTAATTTGCAGCCATTCGTGCTGGAATCATTGTTATTACAGGTCTGAAGTTTTTATTATATTTAACATTATAAAAACAGAATAAAAGTTAAAAATATGCCCGTATTTGAATATAAATGTTCCTCGTGTAATACAAAATTTGAAGTCCTGCATAAATCAAGTGTAAATCAGGATAAGGTTACATGTCCTGACTGTAATTCAAAAAAGATTACAAAATTGTTCTCTTCTTTTAGTCCATCGGTTCACTCACATTCTCATGAATCTACTTGTTCTCAGGGAAACTGTAATATGCCCGCTGGATCGTGTTGTGGCGGTGGAGAATGTTCACTTAATTAGTTGTCTAAGATAATAATTTCTATTTCAGAAAATAATTTTTTGAATTTATGGTAGTTGAAGTAAACGGAATCAAAATCGGTGGCGGAAATCCCTTTGTTTTAATTGCAGGCCCTTGTGTAGTTGAAAGCAAAGACCTTATTATGACAACCGCTTTAAGGATCCAAAAAATAACCTCAGAATTGAACATCCCTTTTATTTTCAAATCAAGTTATAAAAAAGCAAATAGGACAAGTGATACATCTTTTGTCGGTATTGGCGATAAAGAAGCTCTAATGATTCTTGCTGAAGTGAAAACGAAATTTGACCTGACTGTAATTACTGACATACATACTCCCGCGGAAGCAGTAATGGCGGCTCAGTACGTTGACATGCTTCAGATTCCTGCTTTCTTGTGTCGCCAGACTGAATTGCTCAAAGCTGCCGCAAAAACAGGAAAGGTTATAAATATTAAAAAAGGTCAGTTCCTTGCTCCCGGGGATATGAAGTTTGCTGCGGAAAAGGTTATGAACGCTGGTAACAGCAAAATATTACTTACTGAAAGAGGTTCTTCTTTCGGATATCATAATCTGGTTGTGGATATGAGGGGACTTATTATTATGAAAGATTTAGGGTTCCCCGTTGTTATGGATGCAACTCATTCTGTGCAGGTTCCCGGTGAAGGAGGAATAACCGGTGGACAGCCTGATTTTATTAAACCCATAGCTCGTGCAGCTGCAGCTGTCGGTATTGATGCACTATTCCTCGAAGTTCACCCCGACCCGAAAAATGCCATGAGTGATGCCGCTAGCCAGCTTCCCTTAAATGAATTAAAAGATTTACTTATTACTATCAAAAGAATTGATGGGATTGTTAAAAACACCGGAAATTAAAATCAGTTTTCAAATTATACAATAAGTATTGTATGAGAAGAAAATTATTGTAATCAACTGCCTTGGCAGATAATATCCAATATCAAAGGTATAAGAAGTTGACTAAAGAAGAAATTATTCAGAAGGGAAAAACAGTTGTCCGCATTGAAGGTGAGGCAATTTCGGGCTTGATAAATACTATCGGTGATGAATTTGCCGAAGCCATCCAAACAATCCTTGAATGCAAGGGAAGGGTAGTACTTACTGGCATGGGAAAATCCGGTCTGATTGCCCGGAAGATTGTCGCTACTTTGAATTCAACCGGGACTGCCGCTATCTTCTTGCACCCAACTGACGCCTTGCATGGAGATCTCGGAATGGTAAGAAAAGAAGATGTTGCCATCCTTATTTCCAAAAGCGGAAATACGGAAGAGATCTCAACTCTTATTCCGCTCCTAAAAAGACTTAGTGTTAAGCTGATCGGTATGTGCGCCGATCGGGAATCAAGGTTAGCCAAAGAATGCGATATATTTCTTAGTATTGACGTTAAGGAGGAAGCTTGCCCCTATGACCTCGCACCGACTTCTTCTACTACTGCAACCTTAGTCCTTGGAGATGCAATATCCGTTGTCCTTTTACAATTGAGAGGATTTACTGTAAACGATTTCGCCTACCTTCACCCAGGCGGAAGTTTAGGCAAAAGGCTTTCCCTCGAAATAAAAGAAATAATGATTCAGGGCGATTTGATCCCTATTGTAAAAGAGTCTGCCTCAATCAAAGATTCCATCCTTGAGATCACTACTAAAAGATTGGGTACAACTTGCGTTGTCGATAAGAATGGTTTTCTAACGGGTATTATTACGGACGGCGATCTTAGAAGGCTCCTCGAAAGAACTCTTGATATTAAAGATCTCCACGCCAGTGATATAATGACTAAAAACCCGAAAGTAATGAAGCCCCATTATCTTGCTTCCTTTGCATTACAGCAAATGGAGAATTTTAAGATCACTACTTTGATTATCACTGATGATCAAATCCACCCTGTTGGAATTGTCCACCTGCACGATCTTATTAACCTCGGTCTAAAACAAAGATGAGGATTTTCTTAATCATAATCATTCCCTTAGTTTTCTTTGGATGCCAGCAGGAAAGGGTTCAGCCTTCTGTTATGTCAAATATTCAGCTTGAAAAAATTCCTTCACAGGAAAGCTGGAATTCTAAAGTAACTTTTACTGATTCAGGAAAAACAAAAGCTGTCCTGTGGGCTCGCCATATAAGGGTCTTCTATGATACTCAGGAAACCCTATTAGACACCAGCCTGAAGGTCGATTTCTATGATGAAAACCAAATCCATTCCTCTACATTAACTTCTAAAAGGGGAAGAGTAGATGATGCAACACAGAATTTATGGGCAAGGGATAGTGTCGTGGTGGTTAACGATAGCGGTGTTACTATTACTACTTCCGAATTGATGTGGAGAAATAAAGATAGAAAAATAGTTTCGGACAAATTTGTTACGATATTATCGCCTAAAGAAAAAATTCAGGGATATGGTTTTGAATCCGATCAGAGCTTAAGAAATTATGTCATTTATAATATTACCTATATATCAAAACGGGATACCATTTGATTAAAGGATTCTTATTAAAGTGTATTGTCTTTCTTGCATCAGGTGTCATCCTGCTTCATGCTCAGCAGCAGGATCAGTTTATTACAGTCATAGGCGACAGTCTTATGGGTAAAATGGTCGCTGGCGAGTCTATTCGTGAAGTTTATGGCCATGTGGTGCTTACTCAGGGAAGGGTAGTAATCACATGCGATAAAGCTGTCCAGTACCTCTCAAGAAATAATGCCGATCTTGAAGGCAATGTAATTGCAAAACAGGATACTCTTACTATCTTAACTCCTAAAGCAAACTATTTCGGAAATGAAAAAAGATCCCGGAGTGTTTCCGGTGTTACTCTTAATGATACTAAGGTTATTCTAACAGCAGACTCGGGAGATTATTTCTTCAGGGAAGATAGGGCTTTCTTCCAGGGGGATGTGAAAATGTATGACACTGCCACTACCTTAACTTCTGATCAAATGACTTATTTCAAATCCCAGAATAGAATGGTTGCAGTTAAGCATGTGAAGATAATCGATTCAACAAATATTATAGAAGCAGATTCTCTCGAGCATTTCAGATCAACAAGGATCACCTTCGCCAATAGAAATGTTAAAATATCTAGCACTGGTAACAATACAATTATATATGGAAACCATCTTGAGGATTACAGCCAAAGAGCCTATACATTAATAACCAAAGACCCACTCCTTATTCAGATCGATTCCTCAAAGACAAAAGATTCAACCACCAACATAAACTTAGATAAAAAACCCCTGGTGGGATTGGATTCTACACGCCATAATGTTAACCCCGACTCATCAGCAGTTCGTGTAGACACCCTTATAATAAGATCTAATATCATGGAAGCCTACCGCGATACTGTTAACAGGTTTGAAGCCACAGATTCGGTTAGGATTGTCCGAGGTACATTTGCTTCAGTAAATGATTATACTATCTATTTCCGGAACCAGGAAAGAATTGTTACAAAAAAAATGGGGCAGCATAGACCTCAGCCTATTTTTTGGAACGAAAATACACAGATGACAGGCGATTCAGTAGCCATACATCTTCATAATAATAGAATAAGATTGCTAGATGTTATTGGAACCGGCTTCCTCCTTTCCCAAAATGAAATCTATAAAAAAAGATATGACCAGATATCAGGTGAAAAGATATTTATTTCATTTGATTCCACAGGCATTACTTCTACTGAGGTAAAAGGTCAGGTGCTTAGTATATATTTTATGTATGAGAAAGATTCTGCCAATGGGCTCACTAAATCTTCCTCTCAAAACGCTATGATCTTATTTAAAGACAGGAAAGTAAGCACAGTAAGTTTATACCTCTTTCCTAAAAGCGATTATTATCCTGAAAAAATGGTTGAGCATAAAGAATTAGCCTTTACTCTCCCTGGATATGTTATATTTACAAACAGACCTACAAAGAAAAATTTATTAAACCAATGAACGAAAATACTTTAAGAAGTGATAGCTTAGTAAAAATTTATAAAAGAAGGGCAGTTGTTAATAAGGTTTCCATTGAAGTGTCCAAAGGTGAAATAGTTGGACTTCTTGGTCCAAATGGCGCCGGTAAAACCACTACTTTCTATATGATTGTTGGAATGATAAAACCTGACAAAGGAAAAGTCTTCCTCGATAATGCCGAGATAACTAAAATCCCCATGTATAAAAGAGCAAGAATGGGTATAGGATACCTGCCGCAGGAAGCTTCAATATTCAGGAACCTGACAGTCGAGCAGAACCTCATGGCTATTCTTCAGATGACCAGTCTTACCGCAACCCAACAGAAGGAAAAATGTGAGAAGCTCCTTAACGATCTTGGTGTTGCACATTTAAGAAAAACTATGGCGTTTCAGCTTAGCGGTGGTGAAAGAAGAAGAACTGAAATAGCCCGCGCCCTCGCTATCGATCCTTCTTTTATGTTACTCGATGAACCTTTCGCGGGAGTCGATCCTATCGCCGTTGAAGACATCATGAAAATAGTTGCCAATCTAAAACACAGAGGTATCGGCGTTCTCATAACCGATCATAACGTGCATGAAACTTTAAGCATTGTCGATAAAGCCTATATCCTGATAAATGGAGTCATCTTTAAATCCGGTAATGCACAGGAACTCGCTAACGATGAGGAAGTCAAAAAGCTTTACCTTGGAGAAAAGTTTAAACTTGATAGATACTAATGCTCCCTCACAGCATGATACTGCGCAGGTTGTTCATCCAATTCTCTCCGTCATGTCGGCAAAAGCAAAAATCTCATAACAATTACTATATATTATTTAGTATTTTATTCTTTCTCATTTCCAGTAACTCATATCTCTTCTCTCAAAATTCAAATCCCAAAAGAGAGTTCAGAGGCATCTGGATCGCTACTGTAGAAAACATTGACTGGCCTTCCAATAAAAACCTTTCCTCTGAACAGCAGAAACAGGAATTTATTACAATCATAGATCGCCTGAAAAAAGATAAGTTCAACTCTGTATTTATTCAGATACGTCCTTCCTCTGATGCGTTTTATGAAAGTAGTATAGAACCTTGGAGCGAATGGCTTATCGGCAAACAGGGGAGAAGCCCCTCCCCATATTACGACCCCCTGAAATTCATGATTGAAGAATGTCATAAACGTGGAATTGAAATACATGCTTGGTTCAACCCATTCCGAAGTGTAATGAACATTCATGAAAGTAGTATCTCTCCCCAGCATGTTTCGCGTCGTCATCCTGACTGGAATATAACCTATGGAAACTATAAATGGCTTAATCCGGGGCTCCCTGAGGTGCGTAACTATGTCCTTAAAGTTGTTATGGATGTTGTCCGCAGATACCCGGTCGATGGAGTGCATTTCGACGATTACTTCTATCCATATCAACTCAAGAACAAGAAATTCCATGACGAAAAAACCTTCGCACAATATTCAAGGGCTTTCAGAAATCTGGACGATTGGCGAAGGGATAATATAAATCTATTTGTTAAAAGTGTTTCGGATAGTATAAATAAAGTTAAACCGGGACTTAAGTTCGGCATATCTCCTTTCGGTATATGGAAAAATAAAAACAATGATCCTTCGGGATCATCAACATCAGGTTCGGAAAGTTACAATGCCACTTATGCCGATTCAAGAAAGTGGCTTAAAGAAGGATGGATAGATTATCTCGTCCCTCAGTTGTATTGGCATATCGGTAATGCAAAGGCAGACTACAAAACCCTCGCCTCGTGGTGGAATGAAAATTCCTTTGGAAAAAACATTTATTTGGGAGAGTCAGTCTATAAAATTGGAAAAGATAAAAATATCGAATGGTCCAGTGGCTCCCAGATTCCTGCTCAGATAAAATTAAATCGGCGCCTTAATAATATCAAGGGCAATGTTTTCTTTAATACAAATTCGGTTATTAAAAATCCATGGGGAATTGAAGACTCCTTAAGAAATAATTATTACAAATACTTCGCCCTTTCTCCTCAGATCAAAGTGGATTATAAAACAACGCCCCAGCCTCCGTTCAATCCTACCTATCAGAGGGTAAATGGACAAATATTATTGAATTGGCAGAAACAGGGGAAAGGTGTTAACAATGATACGGCATTATACTTTGTACTATACCGCTTCGGGGAGCATGACAAAATCAATATTTCATATAGTGACCAAATAGCAAACGTCCTGTATGGAACGGAAACCGGCTGGCTTGATACTCAACGAGTAAATAATTCTCGGGGAATAACCTATGTTATAACTGCCTTGGATCAATCTGGTAATGAAAGTAATGATATGTGCATGATATTTGTTCCCCCTATTTCAATAGCAAGCAATTTAATTGAAGGTAATATCAGCACCTCAAACCCCAATTCACTATCAATCAATAATGACAAAACAGGTTTGGTAATATCTGTTAACTTGGCAGCTTCCGGCTTCATAACATTGAAAGTTTATGACGTGCTGGGCAATGAAATAAAAAGATTATTCTATGGATATAAAAAACAGGGATATTACCAATTCGAATTCCCCGGAAAGGACCTTAACTCAAAAACAATTATAGTTCAGCTTAAAACTTCTGGTTATTATACTTCAAAAAAAGTAACAACAAACTAATTCGCTCCCCCTGCACCTATTAAGGAAATATTCAAGTCTCCCTACTTGTTAAAGTATTCCTTCATCGGTTTGAAATAAAAATCTTTCCACCCTTTCTTATAACCCTTTCCCATCCCTTCGGGAATACCCGAATGTTTCAAAGTTACCTTTGTTCCTGCCTTCTTTGGATCAAATACAATTTCAATAAAAGAATCGGGATGCTTATCCGGAAAGTCCGTTGCCCTCCATGATTGCACAATTCTTTTATGTGGCTCAAGTATTAGGTTTTTTCCTGAAATATAACCGTCGTATGCAGTAAACTTACGGTTGAGTGTTTTACTAACAACCGCTATACTCCCCGTGAATAAAGAATGCTCCTTGCTGTTAAGCCATGCATTGTATAGCTTATCGTTTGCAATTGGAAAATTATCAGATACAATAATAGTTTCTTTCATCTTTTACATATCCTTTTTATAAACGTTTATCAAATTTATTATATCGGCACTTGAATTAAATTGATACTTGTCAATTCAAGGTTTCCCCGGGTAAGTTCCAAAACGAGACAAATGATTCTATTTACCCTCCGTATTCTAAGCGAAAGATGAGCGATAGATGAGCG
>OCZT010000744.1_pt1 | contig 32975 bp, 23 predicted proteins | sample 1539031 | NCBI WGS metagenome assembly OCZT01 (sample SAMEA3539308, study PRJEB22396) | soil metagenome | biome: tundra; feature: field; material: soil | place: USA | collected 2010-05 | depth 0.15 m | reverse complement strand
TCGGCGTGCAGCGTGGTGGTGCGGCAGTCGATGTAGTAGTCGGACTTCTGGCCGCTGGCGAGAGTGAAGTCCCCAAGTTTGAAGGAGAGCGTGGCGATCAGGTCGAGCAGAGCCGTGCGGGCGTCAGTTGGCATGTGTGTCCAGAATATCGTGGTTCTGTAGGGCGAGCGCAAACGGACAACAAACTCAATGTGTCATGCGGTCGAGATGCCGGTAGCCGCCCGTTGCAATCAGAACAATGAGGAACACAAAAAAGTTGTAGGCGCTATGCACTACGGCGGACGCAGCGACGGACTGAGTCTTCACGCGCACAAAGGTGAGGACAAGCGAGATGCAGAACAATACAAGCATCGCGGCCCACAGGTGCGCCACCTGCTGGAAGTGCATCATGGCGAAGAAAATACTGGTCAGGATTGCGGAAAAGATCAGGGCTAACGGGGTGAGCGTGGAGGTCGTTTGCCAGCGCATCAGCGCCTGCTCGGTGCGAGGCAGGCTGAGCCAGTCGTACGCGATTGCGAACGCTGGCACAAGAAACCCGCGGAAGCATGTCTCTTCAAAGACCGGGGCGGCGATGGTGCCGAAGAGGGTGACCAGCCAGGCAGTCGATGGCGTAAGAAAGAACTCGTCGATGGGCAGCGTCTTTGGCGGCGTGATGAAGTAGGTGACCAGCTGCATCATCGCGCCGAGCATAAAGCCAAGTCCGATCAGCTTGGCAGCTTGCTGGCGCGCCGTTGACCAATGCCACTGCAGGCCGTCGAGAAACGCGCGCTTCCAGACCAGCGGATAGAACAGCCATGCCGCCAGCAGGGTAAGCAGATAGGTTGCTGCGAGCGTGGCGATCTGCAGCTTTGGATGCTGTACGGTGACGGCGGCGGGGTGGACGGCCGATGGCGATTTTCCAAGAGCCAACAGAATCAGCTGAAAGAGGAACAGCAACATTCCCGCGAAGCTGACAAACACGATCGCATGGCCGAGGTTCGGGATGCGGCGAGACGGCGCATCGGGATCGTGCGCGGCAGGGTCTCCGACGTCCGGCGCGTCCTCCGGGGCCTGGTGGAGGAAGAGGCTCATGCTGATTTTGCCCGTTCTGCGGATGCGGTTTTCTTCGCCGCGGTCGGATTCTTGGCTCGCTTCCTGGTTGGTTCGACCGGCCGCGCTGACGGCATGCCGGTCTTCTTCTCGGGCGCGATGAATTTGCCTCGCGCGGGTTTCACACGGTCGGCGGCAGCCGCAATGTTGAGCGGTTGCGGACCGGCATGGCTCAGGCTACCGCTTCCGTTCGAGGAAATCTGATGGGGCGCATAGTGCCGTGCAAGAAAGTTGCCGGTGTGCGAGCCTGCAACCGCGGCGACCTGTTCCGGAGTGCCGTGCGCGATGATGCGTCCGCCGCGTTCTCCGCCCTCCGGGCCCATGTCGAGTACGTAGTCGGCGTTGCGAACGATGTCGAGATTATGTTCGATGATGATGACTGTATTGCCGAGATCGGTCAGCCGGTGCAACACCTCGAGCAGCTTACGCACATCGTCGAAATGAAGGCCTGTAGTGGGCTCGTCGAGTAGATAAAGAGTGCGCCCGGTCTGGCGTTTCGAGAGTTCGCGGGCCAGCTTCATGCGCTGTGCTTCGCCGCCGGAGAGCGTGGTTGCGGACTGGCCGAGATGGATGTAGCCGAGGCCCACATCGACCAGCGTCTGCAGCTTCGCCGCAGCGGTTGGGATGTCCTTGAGCACGGGCAGAGCGTCGGCGATGGGCAGGTCGAGCAGGTCCGCAATCGAGTAGCCGTTGAAGCGGACCGCGAGCGTTTCCTGATTGTAACGGCGTCCGTTACATATATCGCAGAGCACATAGACGTCAGGCAGGAAGTTCATCTCGATGCGGCGCTGGCCCTCGCCTTGACAGGCTTCGCACCGCCCGCCCTGGACATTGAAGGAGAAGCGCCCCGGCTTGTATCCGCGCTCCCGCGATTCGGGCAGCATTGCGAACAAGTCGCGAATCGCGGTAAACAAGCCGGTATAAGTGGCGGGATTGGAGCGCGGTGTGCGGCCAATAGGCGATTGATCGATCTCAATCACCTTGTCGAGTTGGTCGATGCCCACGACGCGGCCATGCTGACCAGGTTCCTCGCGTGAGCCGTAGAGTTCCTTCGCCAGCGCGCGGTAAAGAATGTCGGTGACGAGGGTTGATTTGCCTGAGCCGGAGACGCCGGTCACGACCGTCATCACGCCGAGAGGGAAGTGCGCGGTCACATGTTGCAGGTTGTGCGCTTCTGCATTTTCGACGGTGATCCATTTGCCGGTGAGCGGCCTCGGTTCCCCGCGCGCGACGATCTCGATCTTGCCGGCGAGATATTGTCCGGTGAGCGATGCCGGGTTATCCATCACCTCCTGCGGTGTCCCGGCGGCGATGAGATGACCGCCGTTCTTGCCCGCCCCGGGACCGAGGTCGAGGACGTAATCTGCTTTGCGGATGGTGTCTTCGTCATGCTCGACGACGAGGACTGTGTTGCCGAGGTCGCGCAGGTCTTCGAGTGCCTGAATGAGTCGCTGATTGTCGCGCTGATGCAATCCGATCGACGGCTCGTCCAGGACGTAGAGGACGCCGCGAAGGCGCGAACCGATCTGGGTGGCTAGACGGATGCGCTGGCCTTCGCCGCCCGAAAGTGTCGCAGCCGAGCGGTCCAGCGAAAGATAGTCGAGGCCGACGGCGTTGAGGAATTCCAGGCGCTCGATGATCTCGCGCTGCAGGCGGTCCGCCACGATGCGATCTCGTCCCGTGAAGAACATCGCACGCGCTCCGGTGAGTGCGCGCTCGAGCGAAAGTGCGGTGAACTCCGCGATGGATTTCGATTCACCCGCGATGGGGACGGTGACGGCGAGGGACTCGGGGCGCAGCCGCCGGCCATGGCATCGCGGGCAGGTGGTTGCGGACATGTACTGCATCATGTACTCGCGATAGCCCTCGGATTTGGTTTCATCGAGGTTCGAGCGGAGATAGGCAAAGATTCCGTGAAATCCCGTGCGGCCAACTTCATTCTTGGGCGGTCCATAGAGGAATAGATCCTGCTGTTGCTTGGTCAGATCGGCGAACGGAACCTTGAGATTGATCTTGTACTTCTCTGCACCCAGCTTGATGAGCCGCAGCAGATACGTCGATCCGGAGCCCGGCCCCATGGCTCCATCGAGCAGCGGCTTGGACCAGTCCACGATGGTCTTGGCGGGATCGAAGTCGTAGATACTGCCCAGGCCGTGGCACTCGGGGCATGCGCCGTAGGTCGAATTGAACGAGAAGCTGCGCGGCTCCAGCCGGGGCACATCGATGCCGCAGTCGGGGCAGGCCATCGACGACGAATAGAGCGTCTCTTCCTGCGCGCGGTTGGCGCCCTGAATTCCGATGAGCACCAGTCCGTTGGCCATCTGCAGGGCCTTGGCGACGGAGGTTTCGAGGCGCTTGGTGTCGTACTTGCGAGGTTCGAGGTTCGGGGTTCGAGGTTCGAGGGGTTTGAGGATGATGCGGTCGACCACGGCTTCGACGGTGTGGTTCTTGCGCTTGTCCAGGCGCATGCCCTCGGTGAGTTCCGTCATCTCGCCGTCGATGCGCGCGCGGAATCCCTGCTGGTCGAGGGCTTCGAGTTCTTCACGGAACTCGCCCTTGCGCCCGCGCACCAGCGGTGCGAATACCGTGATGCGCTCGCCCGGCGCCATGGCCACGATGCGCTCAACTATCTGGTCCGCCGTCTGTCGTGTGATCGGCAGGCCGCAGTTGGGGCAATGTGGCTGGCCGACGGACGCGTAGAGCAGGCGGAGGTAATCGTAGATCTCGGTGATGGTGCCGACCGTGGAGCGGGGACTGCGCGAGGTCGTCTTCTGCTCGATCGAGATCGCAGGAGAGAGGCCGTCGATCGCGTCGACATCAGGCCGCTCCATCTGGTCGAGGAACTGGCGCGCGTAGGCGGACAGGGTCTCGACGTAGCGGCGCTGGCCCTCGGCGTAGATGGTGTCGAACGCAAGCGATGACTTGCCCGAGCCCGAGAGCCCGGTGACGACAGTCAGCGTGTTGCGCGGGATCGAGACCGAGACGTTGCGCAGGTTGTGCTGGCGCGCGCCGCGGACCGTGATGTGAGTAATTGCCATGCGGATTCGTTTGGCCACGCACACCCACAGATGCTGCACGGGAGTGAATAGGCCAAGTCTCTAGGATACGGCATTTCGACGGGTCAGGTCTTGCCTGCCTCCCGGCGCTTGCCTGTGGATGGAGTTCGAAATCTCCGCTGTAAGACTGCCAGCCAACCCTCAAGCGCGAAGACGTATCTGACTAAGCAATGGTTCGTTCATGATTTCTTCGGAACGGTCTCTCCCATCGACTGAATTCTTGTAACAATAACTTCGGGTTTGTTGAGCCTTCACCCCAATAGCGTACGAAACCGCAAGAATCTAGCGACGAGGGATTCCGATGAGTGACTCGGTGATGTTGGTCTGTGCAGTTCTTGCATCGTTAGCGGTGGGGGTCTTGGTGGCTCACGGAGTATGCCTGGCGATGTTCGGCGTCTTCCGCATGCGTGCGCAACAATCGGCAGTAGAGCCGGTGGCGCAAGTCATCGGCGCAGCCAGCATCGCCGAAGGCTAGCGAACAAACAGGGGATGACCCAGGAATGCGTTGGCGGGATGCGCGATAATCATTTTCGTGACTCGAGAAACCACATCCGCCTCCCCCGGCCCCAGCATCCGACTTACACTTGCCGTTACCGGCGCCAGTGGATCGATCTTTGCCGCCGAGATGCTGCGTGCGCTCAACGCTGACGTGCGCGTCGCTAAAGTGGATTTCATACCCTCCGAAGCCGCGTTGCGCGTCTTCGCCGAAGAGATGAAACTCAGCGGCCGCAGTGGGCTGGTAGAGAAGCTGCTCGGCAGGTCGGGCTTAGAAAGCAAGATTGTGCAGCATACCGAGGCTGACATCGGTGCCAATGTCGCCAGTGGCAGCTACAGGTCGGACGGAATGATCGTGCTGCCATGCACCATGGGCACGCTCGCCGGCATCGCCAATGGAATGGCGTCGAACCTGATCGAGCGGGCCGCCGATGTCTGTCTTAAGGAAGGGCGGCGGCTGATTCTCTGCGTGCGCGAGACGCCGTTCAACCGCATCCATCTGCGCAACATGCAACTCACATCGGACGCCGGTGCGACCATCTTTCCGGTGATGCCCACGCTCTACAATTTGCCGCGGGACACCACGCAGATGGCGCGCCAGTTTGTCGACCGCGTACTGGCGCATATCGGCCTGCCCCAGCCTGGCGCCTTCGAGTGGAAGGCCGATTAGCAAGTTTGCCTGGCAGATTCGAGAGACCTGCCTTCATCCGCGCGCGTCTCACTTCAGGGGCTTGCCGAACTCTTCGCCGAAGACGGTGTGGCTGATGTCGAAGCGTCCACCGTAAAACTTGTCCGGCCCCTTCAGGTGTCCGATCGCAAGAAGTGCCACCACCCAGTAGCTCAATGGAAGCCGCAGCACCTCATGCACCTTTTCCTGCTCGAAGCCTTCCATCGGGGCGGTGTCGTAACCCATCACCTCGGCCATCAGCATCATTTGGGTGGTGGCGATCATGACCATCTTGTTCAGCCAGCCGTGCATCTCGTCGCTGGAGAAGTGCGACAGGTAATTTGGGACGCTGTTGCGCGCCTGTGCGGCGTAGCCTTCGGGCATTCCGCCCTCGCGTCCCTGGTAGAGCATCAGGTCGAGGTCCTTGCGCCATCCATCCGCGTCGCCGCAGGCTACGATCACGGCGGAAGCCTCCTCCACCTTGCCCTGGTTGTAGGAGGCTGTGCGCAGACGCTTCTTCTGCTCCTCGTTCTGTACGACGATGAAGCGCCACGGCTGCATGTTGTATCCGCTGGGCGCACTCAGGCCGGCGTCGAGGATCTTGCGTAGGTCTTCGGCGGGAATAGGTGTGCCGTCAAAGCTTGGTGTGGCGCGGCGTTCCTGGATTGCCTGACTCAGTGTCTTTTCATGCTTCGCCATCTTGACCATCGTCGCTACTTTCTCTGCCACCGGAAGCCAACTTCATAAGATGCAAATTTCTCATGAGTCCGTAGATCGCGGGCACTGCAACTTCGTACTGCCGAAAATCCAGACACACTTTGACCCGAGGACGATTGCAAACGATTCCCAAGATAACACTCAGCGCCATCCGCGCAACACCCATGCTGACAAGGGCCGCACAAAGGGAAGAAAGCGCCTTTGGCAACGCCCGCCGCGGAGGTTGTTGCTCCTGCGGTATTGGAGAGGGTTCCGTAGACGATGTGCAGCACCTGGTCGGTGGTGCGGGCAAAGGCGATCGCATTGAGGATGTTCTGCTGTGCGGAGGTCAGTCCGGTAACCTGCGCGCCACCCGTAACGGCGCCGGGGTTTGATCCGATGTCCGCGGTTGCGAGTCCGGAACCGGTCGCCACGCGCAGATAAAACTCGGCCGTCGCGAATCTGTTGTCATGATCGAGGGAAAGCTTGTGCCTAACGTCCGAGCAGGGAGTGGGTTACTTGATCTCGGACATGGGCAGTTCGGTGGCGAACGGGTTTTGCCCGGGCGCCTCGGCGTAGACCCAGACGCCGTGGAAGGGCTTGCGCATCTCCGGATAAGCGGCCAGAAGCGCGCTCGCCGCATCCGCATTTCGCTTGCGTGCGGCGACTGGATCGGCCAACGGTTCAGCGTGCAGATGGACCACTATGTCCTGGCTCGATTGCGCCAGCGAGTCGTCCACGCCAAGTGCGGTGAAGTGATACTCGCTACCCTGCGCGCCCTTCACCACCAGCGGTGCGTCCATGCTGACTCCCTCGGAGAGCGCAGGCGGCGCCGCACCCGCGGCTTCGGTGCGGAGTTTGTCCAGATGCGTGCTCATCACGAAGTCCGCGGGCTGAAGCAGCTTTTCCGCCGTCTGATAGTAGAGCCACGCGTTCCACGGTTGCTTCTCCTTGACCATCTGCCGCGCCTGGGTCCAGTACCAGAGACCGTCGTGGCCGGCTGCGGTCATCGGCCTCGGGTAGAAACCGGCGAGCATCCACCTGCCCTGCGCCTGGCTTGCCGGCTCCTGCCGCAGCAGGAGAGACAGCCGCCAGGAAAGCGGTTGCGCCGCACCGGCCGCAGACGCTACCGTCACCATCGCAAAGGCGTACTTACCCGGAGGAAGCGCCGGAATCGTGAACTGCGCCTCCATCGTCGAATGATTCAGGGAGCAGAAGAACTGCGCGTCTGGGGCCGACCCGTCCGCGTTTCGCTTCAGGTTGGTTGCGTCGAGAACGTAGACTTGTTCGACCGTCGCCGCGCCGCCTGCCAACTTCGGCGCGGTTACGGCCACGAGGTACTGCAGCGCGCCGAAGTCCCTCGCCAACTCGGCCACCGACGTCGCCCGCAGCCCCGCTGTGTCATTTGACTGCACCTTCGCGGCCAGAGTGCGCGCCGCCTCGGCGAGGGTGTCACGCTCGCTCTTCCCGAGTCCGGACTGGGCCGTACAGGTCTCCGCCTGCGCGAGTACGTTCCCGGCCGTAAGCAATGCAATTGCGACCAATGCAGGGCGCAGGCCTGAGCCGAAAGAATTGGCGCGCGCAAATTTTCCGGCCTTTTTGATGCGCATCATCACGGCTCCAGTCTAGTACACGGCCCGGGATCACCGCATGTCTGCGCGAATCACATTACCCAAGGCACTGATGCGATTCGATGCAACCGCACATTGGTGAACCCGCTATGTTAGTTAATACCTTCGAGGACTACACTTTTGGGGTAATGTTTTTCGGTTGACGGCCGTCTTATACCTTATAGGCAAGACCAATGCATTCGATCGCCTCAGCGCGTCGGGCCGGAGTTCTCCTCCTTCTGGGGACTGGGGTAGCGTGTGGGCAATCCACGCTGCCGGCGATCAGTCCAACCGCGGCGCCAAGGGCCGGACATCCTGCTCAGGTCGTCTACTCGCGAGGAATGCTTGAGATCGACGCAGACAACTCGAGCTTGAATCAGATTCTTCGCGACGTCTCCCGCGAGACAGGCATGAAGATTACCGGAGGCCTTGCCGACGAGCGTGTCTACGGAAAGTATGGCCCCTCCCCTCCCGCTGAAGTGCTGGCAAGCCTGCTGAACGGGACGAGCAGCAATATGCTTCTCAGGGAGACTGCATCGTATGCTCCCGCGGAGTTGATCCTGACACCGCGACATGGTGGCCCGACGCCTCCTGACCCAAATGCTCCCGGCTTTGACGATGCCGCTGCAGCCGGCGAACCGGCCGGTACTGCGCTTTCGAGACAGCAAGCCCCGATGGCCTCTCCCGTACCTCCGCCGATGGCACGGCCTGCGATCAACCCATCCGGGCGGCCGTTTTATTCCAACATTCTCAGCGCGCCCGCGACTCCATCGACCTTGATGGGCGCAAGTGGGAGCACGGACACACCATCCGCGGACACCAGCAACCCCCAGTCGCCCAATGGGGTCAAGACTCCGCAGCAGATCTACCAGCAGTTGCAGCAGTTGCAGCTACAGCTTCACCAGCAGCAAGCGACTCAAAAATAAAAGCATAGAACGCATCCAGGAGATCTGCGATTTTGCAAGGCCTGAGCCGTTGGCGTCTCGTGTTTCCGCTCCGCAGGCAGGAAGGGAGCTGGCGCCAATCTGCCTGACGGCTCTCCTGCAGCCTTTGTGAGATAGAGGGGTCAAAGCGGCGTTCCAAAGCATCCAAATAGAGTATGGGACGAAGGAAGAGTAGCTTCGCAGCCGAGTTGTGCGTCGCAGTTCGGCCGACCCGGCTGAGCCTCACCGAGAGTGGCGTGGACGCGGAAGAGAAGGCGGCTCAGCGTGGCAGCCATGGCGCAGGCGCCCGGCGAGGCTGCTTTGGCGGCCATGGGATAGTTGGGCTTCTTTTGCTGTTATTGGCCCAGGGCATCGTCGCTCATGCCTCCGTGGCGCTGCTGATGGAGGAGCCATTCGGCGAGTTTGGAGCCATGAATCCCACCGGGCACGCAGCCGTGTATCTGAACCATGTATGCGCTGCCTCTCCGACGGAACTGCGGACGTGCCAACCCGGCGAATATGGTGTGGTGATCAGCCGATACCACAAGATCGACAAACTGGACTGGATCGCGATTCCCCTGATTCCGTATCTCTACGCGGTGGATGACTCGAACCAGGTGCCGGCTTCGGTGAACAAGGCGCAGGTCGCGGCGTTGCGCGACGCATATCGCAGAAAGCATCTGGAGGCGATCGCACCGGACAACAGGAAAGACAGGGCGCCACGGGGTGAGTGGGTCCAGCTTGTAGGGTCTTCGTACGATCGCACGATCCACGGCTTTGAGGTCGTCAGCAGCGCCGAACAGGATCAGCGCTTCATCGCAATCTTCAACGACCGGCGCGATGCCGGGCATTTCAACATGCTGTTCCACAACTGCGCAGATTTTTCGCGCGAGGTCCTTGATATCTATCTGCCCCACGCAATCCATCGCAGCTTTGTTGCGGATCTCGGGCTGACTACGCCGAAGCAGGTCGCAAAGTCGCTGGTGAAGTATGGCAAGGAGCATGCCGAGGTGGAGATGTCCGCATTCGTGATTCCGCAGGTGCAGGGCACCGTGAATCGCAGCCATCCCGTGGATGGCGTCGCCGAGTCGCTGGTGAAGAGCAAGAAGTATCTGCTCCCCCTGGCAATCCTCAGTCCGGAGGTGGCGGGCGGAGCCGTGGTTGCATACCTGGCTGAAGGCAGGATGAAGTTGCCCAAGGATGCCACTCTCTTCAAGGTGGACGACCGCGTGATGGAGGCCGGCCAGATGGCTCCGCTTCCGGCAGATCCGAGCGGCGACGGGTTGGGCGTCGCTCCCGCAGCGGTTCCAGCCTTGCCTCCGGCTGAAAAATCGCCCACGCTGCCTTAGCCCTAGCCTCGGACGACGACGAGATTGAATTGCGAGGCGGGGCCTAGCGCCTCTGGCTGCGCGCGACGGCTGCCTTGGCCTCGTTGTCGGCCTCGCGCTTGCGTTCGGTCGCGCGCTTGTCCCATTCCTGCTTGCCCTTGGCCAGCGCAAGCTCGCACTTCACCCGCCCATTGCGGAAATAAAGTCGTGTCGGAATGAGCGTAAAGCCCTTCAGTTTCGTCATACCTTCGAGCTTCCGCACTTCAGACTTATGCAATAGCAGCCTGCGTGTGCGCAGCGAGTCGTGGTTCATCGCGTTGCCGTGCGAGAAGGGTCCGATGTGCGCGTTCAGCAGGAAGCATTCTCCGTCCTTCAGCAACCCGTACGCATCTTTGAGGTTGGCCTTGCCCTCGCGGATCGACTTCACTTCGGTGCCGCGCAACGCGACGCCAGCTTCGAACTTGTCGAACAGCGCATAGTTGTAGCTCGCCGACCTGTTGTAAGCGGCATCCCGCATTCCTGCTGCCACCGGGTCGCGGTCCTTCTGCTTCACGGCGGGCTTGGGCTGCGCGGCAACGGTCGGATTGGAGAGCGATCTGGACATAAGAGGAGTTGCCGGATGGAAGCAATTCAGGGCCGGCGCCCGGATCCCCGTTTGCGTCGACGCAAGAGCGCTAAGTTTAACATGAGAATTCCTTCTGCCTCACCTGGGCAGAGCCGTAACGTCTAACCGTCAACCCACATTTGTGGCATCATCCGGATCAGGCAATTCGTCCGCAGGTAGTTGAAATGGGAGCAAATTTCGAAGGGCCGAACATGATCCGAATGCTATACTCGCCAGAGTCCCACGAGTCCAGTGAGTGCAACCGCCTGGCAATCGGCAGCTTATTGGATGGCATCGGGTCAATGGATGCCTTTTCGCCAACAAGATATTGCGGAGCCGGTGGCCACCGGCGCGGAGTCTCAGGGAACGCGGCGATCCAACGTATTCAGAGATTGGGCGCAAAGGAAGCACAAAGCATCGGCATGACTCCCGGGTATCCATTGTTGATTTCACAGCTCTCCAGGTCGGTGCGTGGAGCATTTCTCGCCGCTCTGCTCGTCCTGCTCGCCGGGCCGGGATTCAGCACCTCCGCGCATGCCCAGAGCGCGAGCGCATGGAACAAGCGTGGCGAGGCTGCAGAGCTTCGTGAGGACTACGACACAGCCTACGAGGCCTATCTCAAGGCGCACCAGAAGAACCTCAAGGACATGCGGTACCAGGCGCGTGTAGATCGCATGCGCTTCCAGGCGGCGGCCGCCCATGTCGATCGCGGACGACTTCTGCGCCAGAGTGGAGACATTGCCGGCGCGTTGAACCAGTTCACCCGCGCCCTGCAGATCGATCCCGGTAACGAAGCCGCTGCGCAGGAGATCCAGATCACCCAGCACGCGGAAAGTATCTCGACCTCTGGCGCGAATCCCCAGGGCGGAACATCCTCGTCGAACACCATCCAGCATGATATTGCCAGTATCTCCGCGCCGATCGAGATCAGGGCAGTTTCAGACGACCCCATCACGCTGAACATGATCGAGGATTCAAAGAACATCTACATTGCCATCGGCAAGCTCGCCGGCCTGAACGTTCTCTTCGACCCCGACTACGTTTCCAAGCGCATTCCCATCAGTCTGAACAATGTCAGCCTGTCCGACGCGCTGCGCATCGTCGGCGCCATCGCGGGGACGTTTTACAAAGCGATGACCCCGGATACGATCCTCGTTGTCCAGAACAACCACCAGAAGCACACGGATCTTGACAGCCTTGCGGTCCAGACCTTCTATCTGACCAACTCCAGCCAGCTCAGCGATGCCAACGAGATCTACACGGCGTTGCGCAACGTGCTGCCGCCGGACACCAAGACCTTCCTCATTCCGTCGCAGAATGCGATCATCGTTCGCGGCACGACGGATGATTTAATCCTCGCCGAGAAACTGATTAACGATCTCGACCGCACCAGGGCCGAAGTGGTTGTGGATGTCGCGATCCTCGAGGTCAATCGCGACAAGGTTCGCAACCTCGGCATCACGCTTCCGCAATCCGTCGGCATAACACCCCAATCGACTCCCGGCACGACCACTTCAACCGGCACCACTACCACCGGTGCCACCGGCTCCACTACCTCCTCCGACTTCACCCTTAATACCCTGGCCAACTTCAACTCCACCAACCTTGCGGTCACCATTACAGGCGGCACGGTCAACGCGCTGCTCACCGATGCCGACACGCGTGTGCTGCAGAACCCGAGTCTGCGCGCTACCGACGGCCAGCAGGCGACCATGAAGATCGGCTCCAAGATCCCCGTCGCCACGGGATCCTTTGGCGGTGGCGGCCTCGGCGGGGCCGGCGCCCTTGGCGGCCTGGGCGGTCTCGGCGTGCAGACCCAGTTCGCCTACCAGGACGTAGGCGTCAACATCGACATGACCCCGACCATCCATCTGGACCGTGAGGTCTCGTTGAAGCTCAATGTCGAGGTCTTGTCCCAGACCGGCTCGGTCACCATCTCTGGCGTGACCGAACCAATCATCGGGCAGCGGGCCAGCAAGACAACCATCCAGTTGCGCGACGGCGAACCATGCCTGCTCGCCGGCATTCTCACCAAAGAAGAGAATTCCACCAGCAGCGGGACGCCCGGCCTGGCCAACATCCCTATCCTCAAATACTTTTTCGGCTCCAATTTTCACGAGAGCCAGCAGGGTGAGATCGTCTTCATCCTGATTCCGCATATCGTCCGCGAATCTGTCTTGACCCGCCTCAACACACGCGCGATCGACACCGGAACCAGTGCCGACATCCAACTCCGCCGCGCCTCCACGCCGGTGGATGAACTCTTCCCGGACAGCGTCCGCCCTCCGCTGGGCAGCCCGACCATAAGCGCCGCCAACGCCGCAAATGCCATGGTCCAGCAGTTGAAGCAGCAGGCCATGCCTCCCGTGCCCGGCGCCAATCCGCCTGTCCCACCCGCCGCGGCCAATGCCAACACCGGCTCTCCGGTCACGCTCACGGTCATTCCGCCAAACTCCACGCAGACGCTTGGCAGTACCTTCCAGGCCTCTATCGTGCTATCCAATGCGCACGACGTTTACTCGGTTCCGCTACAGCTCCAGTTCGATCCGAAGGTGCTGCAACTGGTGAACGTCGACGCGGGTGGCCTGCTCGGCGGCGATGGCCAGCCCGTCGCTTTGGTACACCGCGACGAGGGCAATGGGCTGGTTACCATCTCGGCCTCGCGACCGCCCGGCGTTGGCGGCGTCAACGGGCAGGGCCAGGTGTGCATTCTCACGTTCAAGGCCGTGGCCGCAGGCGATTCCAACATTGCCCTGGTCAAGGTTGGCGCCAGGAACAGCATCCAGGCAAACCTGCCGGCAGTCGGTTCGCAGGCCGTAGTCCATGTGAAGTGAGGTTGCCGGTGAGGTGCCAGATGCGAGGTTCAAGGGACCGGCGGCCGGGGAAGAATCACTCCTCCCTCGCTCCTCGTGTCCTCGGGTTTGAACGCGATGCCGGGCTCACCCTCGTCGAACTCATCATCACCGTGGCGATCGTCGCCATCCTCGCCTCCGCGGCTCTGCCGGTTGCGCGCTTCCAGGTCAAACGCCAGAAGGAGCGCGAACTCCGCCGCGACCTGTGGGAGATGCGCGATGCCATCGACCGCTACAAGGACGCGGCCGACCGCGGTGGCATGCTGATCAAAGCCGACAGCATGGGATATCCGCCCGACTTGCAGACCATGGTGGACGGCGTCGACGTCAAGGAGAAGAAGGTCAGGTTCCTGCGCTCCATTCCTACCGACCCGATGACCCGCTCGACCGACTGGGGACTTCGTGCCAACCAGGATGATGCGGACTCCGACTCATGGGGCGGACAGAACGTCTTCGACGTTTACAGCAAGAGCTACGACACCGCGCTTGACGGGACGAAGTACAGCACATGGTAGGCGCTCCGACATCCCGGTCCGCACTGGACACACGCCCGCATGGGTTGTGCCGCATCTCGCAATTCCGCGGCAGATCTTCAGATTCCGAAGCCGGGTTTACCCTGCTTGAGCTGATGATCGTCATGGTCATCATCGGTATTCTCGCTGCCTTTGCCGTTCCATCCTTCACCCGCAACGTACAGGCCGCCAGGGAAGCCGTGCTCCGCGAAGACCTCCAGGTGATGCGCACGGCGATCGGCTCCTACACGGTCGATAAGCAGAAGGCTCCGCAGTCGCTTCAGGACCTGGTGACCGCCGGATACCTCAAGGCCATCCCCAAAGACCCCATCACCGGGCGCACCGATACCTGGATCGTCGGCCAATCGGACACCCTGAGTACGGTCGACCAGACCGACTCCGGGGGCATCGACGACGTCCACTCCGGCGCCCAACAGACTGCCACCGACGGAACTTCGTACAGCACCTGGTAAGTCAGCTGCCAGCAGCCGGTAAGTATCTGATTCCGATACCCCAAAAAAAATCTTATGCGAAAACAGCCGCAAATTCGGCTGTCAAGCCCCTGAATAGCCTAACTGGCTGATGTGGAACGAGATATAGTTGGCACTTTAGTTATTCCCAACCTGCTACTCTTTAACTAGGAGAAGAATTCCGGCCTTCGAACTGTCCTTGTTCGGATGGAAATCCTTGAGATGCGTAAGTTATTCAGAATCTTATATTTGCCAGTAAGAGGCATGGAATCTGATATTTGCGCGTAACCTATTTGGAATCTAATATTTGACTATAAGTATCATGGAATCTAATATTTACGAGGACGTGTTTCTGGATCTCATAGCAAACGCGGGACTTAGGGCCACCACCCCCCAGGGGGTGGGCTACCCCAAGTCGGCAGTACTGAAAAGGGTAGAGTCCCGCCATGGGAGAGAGTCTGGCCGCGCTCACAAGAAAGGCGCATACTGCGTCTAACGATGTGCCGAGCTGCGTCCTTCCCCATGGATTACGGCTCTTTTGGAGAAAACATGATGATGCGTTCTCGAACCCTGTTCGCCTTCGCCGCCCTGTTTGCTGTCGTCGTGCTTGCTCTCACGACACGCTCCTACGCTCAGCAGCCTTCGTCCACTGCAACGCCACCAGCCGCAACGGCGCCAACAGCCACGCAGCCTGCAGCGCAGCCCGATACCCCTTCTGCGCAAAGCGGCCAGACAAAGCCGAGCGACAGTCCAACACCTGGCACCGATAAGCCAGCCGTCGGTGCTTCGAACGATCCGGTCCCGACAAAAGGCACCGGCATCGACAAGGGTGCCGCCGAGAAGCCTGGCGCGAAGAAAGATACGAAGACCGCGAAGACGGACGTGCTTCCGTCTCCCGGCGAAGCGCTGGACCCTCATATCAAGAAGGGCAGCGAGGATGACGTCGATGCGGTGGGCACGCGAAACATCGGCGGACGCGGCCTCGGCAACTGGTACTCCACGAACTCCGAGATTGGCATGGGCAAGCAGTACTCGATGGAGATCGAGAAGTCCGCCCACATGGTCACCGACCCCGTTGTCGTCGAGTACGTCAACCGCGTCGGCCAGAACATCGTCAAGAACTCCGACTGCAAGGTCCCTTTTACGATCAAGGTGATCGATTCCGACGAGATCAACGCGATGGCGCTGCCGGGCGGATTCTTCTACGTCAACTCCGGCCTGATCATGGCCGCCGACGAAGAGGCTGAACTGGCCGGAGTAATGGCGCACGAGACAGCCCACGTATGCGCCCACCACGCCGCTCGCGAGTTGACGCGCATGAACTACGCGCAGATCGGATCGATCCCGCTGATCATCTTCACCCAGGGATCGTGGACCGGCTACGGAATCTACGAAGCCGCGCAGCTTGCCGTGCCCATCAGCTTCCTCGAGTTTTCGCGTGAGTTCGAGGCGGAGGCGGACTGGCTCGGCCTGCAATACATGTATAAGGCCGGCTACGACCCGCAGGCCTTTATCCAGTTCTTCGAGAAGATTGACGCGCTGGAAAAGCACAAGCCAGGCACGCTGGCCAAGGTCTTCGCCGATCACCCGCAGACACCGGATCGCATCGCCCACTCCGAGCAGGAGATTGCGACGATTATGCCGTCGCGGCCGGACTACGTCGTGACCACCAGCGAGTTCGACGACGTCAAGTCGCGTCTGGCCCGCATTGAAAACAAGCGCAAGCTCAACGACAAGAGCAAGGGCAACACGCCTACACTGCGGCGCGTCGGAGGCAGCAACAACGATCCCAATAAGCCGGACTCCACCAGCACAACCGGTGACGACAGGCCAACGCTGGGCCGGCGCGATTAGCGCGTTTAGAATAAGAGGATGCCCACCCAGAAGACCGGTTACACAGATACACACGCCTCAGCGGGTCTCGAGACAAAGTTTCCCTCGATCGACACCTGGGCGAACCAGTTTCGCGGCTACGAGATTCTCGTCGACGACCCCGAATTCACGTCGGTCTGCCCCAAGACCGGACTTCCGGATTTCGGCCGACTGACGATCCGCTACATGCCGCGCGAGTTGTGCATGGAGTTGAAGAGCCTGAAGGAATATCTCTTCACTTACCGCAATCTGGGCATCTTCCAGGAGAACATCGTCAATCAAGTGCTCGATGATGTGGTGAAGTCGTGCAATCCCGTTTGGGCGAAGGTGGTCGGAGATTTCCGTCCGCGCGGCGGGATCTCAACCATAGTTGAAGCAAGCTATCCGAGGCCGGAAACGAAGTAAGCTGCGGTCTTAGCAGCGTCACAGAATCCTGCTATTCTCGCCAAGATGGCTTTCGCGATCAAGCCCAAACTGCCCGTTGCCTCCGTCGCTGGAGCGACTACTGCGCTTGTCCTTCTCACCGCGCTGAATTTCGTCAACTACATCGACCGCTACATTCTTCCAGGCGTTCAGGAGCAGGTGAAAGGCGAGTTCCACCTCAGCGATGCGCAGATCGGATCGCTGACGCTGTGGTTCATGGTAGCGTACATGCTCACATCGCCGATTACGGGCTTTCTGGGCGATCGCTTTCCGCGTAAGCCGATGATCGTGGTTGCTGCTCTCTTCTGGAGCGGGATGAACCTTTTCACGGCCAGCGTGCACTCCTACAGTTCGCTCAATCTGCGGCACGCGGCGCTCGGAGTTGGCGAGGCGAGCTTCGGCATTTTCGCTCCCGCGCTGCTATCGGACTTTTACGAGCCGGACCAGCGCAACCGCGTGTTGACCATCTTCAATATCGCGATTCCCGTGGGAGCGGCGCTCGGATACCTGATCGGCGGAACGGTGGGCGAGCATTTCGGATGGCGCGCTTCCTTCATCGTTTCGGCCGTTCCCGGAGTCATCATCGCGCTGCTCATCGCCTTCTTCATGAAGGAGCCTGCACGAGGCGCGAGCCAGCACGAGAAGGCCACCCTGAAGAAGGGAACTGTGCTCTCTCTGCTGAGGAATAAGGCTTACCTGTGTTCGGTACTCGGGTATGCTGCGGTCACATTCTCGCTAGGTGGAATTTCCTGGTGGATGCCATCCTTCCTGCAGCGCATCGGCGGCCGCAGCCAGGCCTCCGCAGCCTACATCATGGGGGCGATCACGGTGGTCGCCGGACTTGGCGGGACAGTGCTAGGTGGAATCATCGCCCAGCGATGGTCTCGCACGAGTGCAAAGGCGCTGTACCTCGTGCCTGGAATCAGCGCGGCGATCGCGGTGCCGCCGGCGCTGATTTGCTTCTTTGGACCCTCGTGGTTTGGGACGCAAGCCTATACACTGCCGGGCCTCGCCGTTGCCATATTCTTCATCTTTCTTGGCACCGGCCCGGTGAATGCTGCGACGGTGAACGCTGTTCGCCCCGAGATACGGGCGACTGCTCTGGCTGGCCAGCTATTCCTGATTCACGCGCTGGGCGACGCGATATCTCCGCGGATTATCGGGGTGGTCAGCGATCATTCCAATCTGAACATTGGGCTGGCGTCGACGCTTGTCACTATGTTGCTTGCGTCGGTGATCTTCTTTGTCGGCGCAGGATATGCGCCGCCGCTGAAGATCGACGAACCGGCCCCAGCCGCATGACCCATCTGCCTATCGAGGTGGCGGCCTGGCTTATCGCACTTGCGTGGCTGCTCAAACTGATCGAGGCTGCGCGCGGGCTTGCCACCGTCCCTAATCTGTTAGCGCCGGAGTATGACGTTGCTCCTGTGGGTAGTCCTTCCGTCGCCGTCATTGTGCCGGCGCGGGACGAGGCGGACAAGGTCGCGGATTGCGTAGAGTCGCTGCTGGGTCAGGATTATTCCAACCTCCGCATCCTCGCCGTCGACGATCGTTCGGTCGACCAGACGGGCGCGATTCTGGATGCGCTCGCAAGCGCCCACAGTGCGCGTTGCGAAGTAATGCACATCACGGCACTTCCCGCGGGCTGGCTGGGTAAGACACACGCGATGGCTTTGGGCGCACGCCACGCCATTGCGATGTTGAAGCCCGACTACCTCCTGTTCACCGACGCCGACATCATCTTTCGGCCCGATGCGATCCGTCGCTCGATGGCCCAAGCAGTAGCCGGCCGGGCCGACCACTTTGTTCTGCTGCCGACGACAGTCGCGAAGAGCCTTGGCGAAGGTATGTTGCTGGCCTATCTGCAAGTAATTAGCCTATGGGCCGTTCGGCCCTGGCGCGTAGCTGATCCCAAGGCAAGGCGTGACTCCATCGGGGTCGGGGCGTTTAACCTCATTTGCACTGCTGCATATCAGCAACTCGGTGGATTCGATGCGACCCCAATGGAGATTCTTGAGGACTTGACACTCGGGCGCAGGGTCAAACGCGCGGGAATGCGTCAGCGCGTGGCGAGCGCTCCGGGAATGGTGTGCGTCCATTGGGCGGCCGGAATGTTTGGCATCGTCAACGGTATGGGGAAGAATTTGTTTGCAGTCTTCCGCTTTCGTCCCGTGCTCCTACTTGCAGCGGCCGCGTGGATGGCATTGTTCTGCATTGTGCCGCTCGCATTTCTTGGGGTTCCAGACGTGCGCCTCCCGGGCATCACCACCTTGGTTTCGATTGCCGGTCTGTACATCCTTTCCAGCCGTTCGAGCCGGCTCTCGTCAAGTTACGCCGCTCTGTTTCCGGTTGCTGCTGCGGTCGTTATCTACGCGATGCTTCGCTCTATGATCATCACTCTGCGCAAGGGCGGAGTCGTCTGGCGCGGCACCTTCTACCCCTTGGTTGAGCTTCGCCAGCACGCGGATCGGGCCAAGAATATTTGATAGCCAGCCTTCTCGGTATCAGACGTCCAAGCGTTATGGCTCAGCGCCGTCAGGTGAGCCGGGAGAGGCATCCAAGTGCAGATTTCGGATCGGTCCCCATCGTTTACGTCATGTAACGGCGGAATCAAGGCCCCTGACGACCTGCGATATTATGGAAAGAGACGCGAATTGTCCGTGTTGGTCTTTTTCAGGCCCCTGAGTTAGATCCTTGCAACTAAATGGCAGGGTCCATTCGTCAATCTCCAGTAACTACAAGTTACGTGGGGGATTTCTGCCCTCCGTGCGTGGACAGGAGAAATCTTGCAACCCGATTCAAATCAGCATCCGATGGTCGGCGTCGATCATCAGCTTCCCCCCACGACTGATCCGGTTAAGCCCCAGCATAAAGGAGTTCGTGCGGTCGTATGGATCGCATTGATTGTTTTCTTCGCGGCTGGTTTTTATCTTGTTTTAAGGCAGCACGAGACAACTCAGAAGGCTCCAGCGGGCGGCCGGCGCGGCGCGGCTGGGGGGACGGTGGCGGTCACTACGGTGACGGCGAAGAAGGGGAACATCGGCGTCTATTTGGACGCTATTGGAACGGTGACACCGGTCTATACGTCCTCCATCACCAGCCAGGTGAATGGGATTGTGACCGCGGTACATTTCACGGAGGGACAACTGGTGCGTAAGGGCGCCTCTCTGATCGAGATCGATTCACGCCCCTATCGCGCGACGTTGCTACAGGCACAAGGGGTGTTGGACCGAGACCAGGGCGTGTTGGCCCAGGCGCAGATGAACCTCGCCCGGTATCAGGCCGCATGGGCGCGGAATGCGATTCCCAAGCAAACTCTGGACGATCAGGAAAAGCTGGTCCAGCAGACCCAGGGGACGGTGAAGAACGACCAGGGCACGGTGCAGTTCGACGAGATTCAGGTAGATTTCTGCCACATCGTGGCGCCTATCACCGGCCGGGTGGGTTTGCGGTTGGTGGATCCTGGCAACGTGGTTCAGGCGAACGGAAGCACGGTGCTCGCGGTAGTCACGCAAATTCAACCGATCACGGTGGTTTTTACCGTTGCCGAAGACGGTATTGGGGAAATCCAGCCGCGGATTAAGCAGAGGGCAAAACTTGCTGTAGATGCGTTCGACCGCACCGACCAAAAGAAGCTTGCCACGGGCATCCTGCTGACGCTCGACAACCTGATCGATACGACTACCGGGACAGTGAAGGCACGAGCGTCCTTCGCGAACAAAGACTCGTCTTTATTTCCCAATCAATTTGTGAACACCCGGCTTCTGGTAAATACGCTGGTTGGGGCGACTCTGATTCCGACGGCGGCGGTACAACATAACGTCCAGGCTGCGTATGTGTACGTAATCGATGACAACAAAGCCCACATACGACCCATCAGGGTAGGCGTGACCGAAGGACAGATGGTTCAGGTCCAGGACATCAATCCGGGGGACGTTTTGGCGACCAGCAGCTTTGACAAGCTACAGGACAAGGCTCCGATCACCATCGTCAACGGGCGGGGCCCTGTCAGCACCAGCGGGAGCGATGCTCCTTGAGCCCGTCGCGTCCTTTCATCCTGCGGCCAGTGGCGACGTCGCTGCTGATGGCGGCAATCATGTTAGTTGGGATCGTCGCCTACATTCAACTCCCGGTGTCGGCGTTGCCGGAGGTTGATTATCCGACGATTCAGATACTGACGTTTTACCCCGGGGCGAGCCCCGAGGTGATGGCGACCACGGTCACTGCTCCGTTAGAGCGCCAGTGTGGGCAGCTCCAGGGTCTGACCCAAATGACGTCGACCAGTTCGGGGGGCAATTCGGTCATCGTCTTGCAGTTCGGTCTGAACCTGAATATCGATATTGCGGAAGAGGAAGTGCAGTCGGCGATCAATGCTGCGCAGAGCTTTTTGCCTGCGAATCTGCCTTCACCACCGATCTACAGCAAGACCAATCCTGCCGACGCGCCGGTGCTTACGCTGGCGGTCACGTCGGAGACTACGCCGCTGTCTCAAGTAGAAGACCTCGTCGATACGCGACTGGCGCCCAAGATATCGCAGCTTAGCGGCGTTGGGCTTGTCAGCATCAGCGGCGGACAGAAGCCCGCCGTGCGTGTTCAGGCGAATCCGACGGCGCTCTCTTCCTACGGTATTGATCTTGAAAATCTTCGAACCGCAGTCAGCAACTCGAGCGTCAATGCGGCCAAGGGAAATTTCGACGGGCCTCATCAGAACTATCAGATTGATTCGAACGATCAACTGGTTACGAGTCAAGACTACAAAAAGGTGGTTGTCGCGTTCCGCGATGGCGCACCGGTGATGTTGACCGACGTTGCCAACATCGTCGACGGGGTGGAGAACAACACGCAGGCAGCCTGGATGAACCAGACGCCGGCGATCATTCTGAACGTGCAGCGGCAACCTGGCGGCAATACCATCACCGTGGTGAAGAGCATCAAGCGATTGTTGCCGCAACTGGAAGCGAACCTGCCCAAGGGCATCCAGGTAACGGTGCTTACGGACCTGACGACTGCGATCCAGACGTCGGTCAACGACGTTGAGTTTGAACTTATGTTGACGGTCGCCCTGGTCGTCATGGTCATATTTCTTTTTCTTCGGAATCTTTACGCCACTATCATTCCCAGTGTGGCGGTGCCACTGTCGCTGGTTGGCACCTTCGGGGCGATGTACGCCCTCGGATATAGCCTGGACAACCTATCGCTGATGGCATTGACCATCTCGACAGGCTTCGTTGTTGACGATGCGATCGTGATGGTGGAGAACATCTCGCGCTATCTTGAGGCGGGCGACTCTCCAATGCAGGCCGCGTTGAAGGGCGCCGAGCAGATCGGTTTCACCATCATGTCGTTGACCGTGTCGCTGATTGCGGTGCTGATTCCGCTGCTCTTCATGGGGGACGTGGTGGGACGCCTGTTCCGCGAGTTCGCGGTCACGCTTGCGGTGACAATTATCATCTCTGCGGTTGTTTCCTTGACGCTCACGCCGATGATGGCTTCACGAATCCTGAAGCACAATCCGGAAGCGCAGCAGGGGCGTTTCTACAAGGCTTCGGAACGCGCATTCGTATCGATGATTGCGTTTTATGGAAGGACGCTTAAAGTCGTCCTTCGCTACCAGACGATCACTCTTCTGGTCGCTGTGGGCACGCTTCTTCTGACGGTCTTCCTATACGTAATCATCCCCAAAGGCTTCTTCCCGGTACAGGATACCGGGGTCATCCAGGGCATCACACAGGCTCCGCAGACAATTGGATCAGGAGGCATGGCGACGAAGCAGCAAGAGTTGGCGAAGGTTATCCTCGCCGACCCGGCTGTGGAGACGATCTCCTCCTTCATTGGAGCGGATGGCACCAACACCACAACGAACAGCGGCAGGATGTCGATCAATTTGAAACCTCTGAACCAGCGCGACTTGAGCGCGGCCGATGTGATTCGCAGGTTGGGGCCGAAGCTCGATAAGGTCGAGGGCATTCAACTCTTCATGCAGCCGGTGCAGAACATCACGGTCGATGATCGCGTCAGCCGTACACAATATCAATACACGCTGGAAGACCCCGATCAAAACGAACTGAACCTGTGGACCGATCGCTTTGTCGCAAAGCTAAGGGACTTGCCGGAGTTGGAGGATGTTGCCACCGACCAACAGACGGGGGGGCTCGCGGTATCATTGGTGATCGACCGCGTGACCGCGTCGCGTCTGGGCATCGCACCTACGACCATCGACAATACTCTCTACGATGCATTTGGCCAGCGGCAGATCAATACGATGTATACGCAACTGAACCAGTACCATGTGATTCTGGAGGCGCTGCCGCAGTTCCAACTCGACCCCGACAAGCTGAATCACATATTCATCCAGGCCAACGCCGCCTCGGGCACTAGCGGGGCGGGAGCCTCCAGCTCCTCGGGAAGAGGGTCCACCTCCGCCGGATCGAATGCGCTCACGGCTTCCACGTTGTACACGCCCACGGCGAACACGCTTGCGCCGGCGACCCGCATTCTTGCGACGGGGACGGCTGCGTCGGCGGGTGGCGTCAACTCCGCCGGTGCCACGACGACGGCGGCAAGCCGGGCAATTCCACTGAGTGCGATCTCCCACTTCGAGACGACGACCGAGCCGCTCTCAATCACGCACCAGGGACAATTCCCGTCGACTACCGTCTCCTTTAACCTTGCGCCGAACGCTTCGCTGGGCAATGCGATCAACACGGTTGACAAGCTGCAGAAGGATATGAACATGCCGGCGAGTCTTCAGGCGGATTTCCAGGGTACGGCGGCATCGTTCAGGAATTCGCTCTCGAATGAACCCTTGTTGATTCTCGCTGCACTGGTGACGGTCTACATCGTCCTGGGGGTGCTCTATGAGAGTTTCATCCATCCGATTACTATTCTGTCGACTCTTCCTTCGGCAGGGGTGGGCGCCTTTCTCGCGCTCATCCTCTTCCATCAGGACCTGAGTATTGTGGCCATCATCGGCCTCGTACTGCTCATCGGCATTGTGGAGAAGAACGGCATCATGATGGTGGATTTTGCCCTTGAGTTGCAGCGACAGCATGGCAAAAACTCAACCGAAGCTATCTATGAGGCTTGCCTGCTTCGCTTCCGGCCGATCATGATGACGACGATGGCTTCGCTTCTGGGCGGCATTCCGCTTGCAGTAGGGAGCGGCATGGGATCGGAGCTTCGCAGGCCGCTGGGAATCGTCATGGTGGGAGGATTGCTGCTTAGCCAGGTGCTCACGCTCTACACCACGCCAGTTATCTATATCTTCTTCGACAACCTGGGGCGACGGTTTTCGCGCAAAGTTTCGCAGACGCCGCCTGAGAGTGGGTTGCAACCGGCAGGGCATCCGTGAACGTCTCCGCGCCATTCATCCATCGGCCGGTAGCCACTACGCTGCTGACGGTGGCGATTGCAATCGCAGGCGGAATAGCGTTCCAGGTGCTTCCCGTCTCCCCGCTGCCGCAGGTGGACTTTCCGACTATCAATGTTGGTGCGGGCCTCCCCGGAGCGAGCGCGGAGATCATGGCTTCGTCGGTCGCTACGCCACTCGAGCGCCAGCTCGGTCACATTGCCGGGGTCAGCGAGATGACTTCATCGAGCGGCCTCAGTTCGACAAACATTACGATTCAGTTCGACCTGAGCCGCAACATCGACGGAGCGGCGCGCGATGTGCAGGCGGCCATCAACGCGGCTCGAACCTATCTGCCGGCAAATCTTCCGGGCAACCCGACCTATCGGAAGGTGAACCCCGCCGATGCGCCGATCATGATCCTTGGACTCACCTCGGACGTGTATGGTCCGGACAAGCTCTACGACGAAGCCTCCACCGTAATGCAGCAGAAGCTCTCGCAGATCGACGGGGTCGGGCAGGTAAATGCCGGCGGTGGCGCGTTGCCATCGGTACGGGTAGAAGTGGACCCAACGAAACTCGCGAGTTATGGCCTGACGATGGCGAGCCTTCGGTCTGTATTGAGCCTCGAAAACAGCAACCTTGCCCGGGGGCAGATCACCGACGGCAACACTAGCGCCGACATCGTGGTCAATGGCCAAATATCCCGTGCTGATGACTACAAGCCGCTCATCGCCGGGTACAAGAACGGCGCGGCTGTGCGCCTGGCGGATGTGGCGGATGTCGTCGACTCGGTGCAAAACCTGCGAACGGGCGGATATCTGAACGGGAAGCGCTCGGTGACGTTGGTCATTTTCCGCGAGCCGGGCGCTAATATCATCAACACGGTCGACCGTATTTATGCGCAGATACCTTCGGTGAAAGCATCGATTCCGAAGGGTATCGACGTGACCGTGGTGATGGACCGGACTACGACGATTCGCGCGTCGGTCCACGATGTGGAGCGGACGCTGATGATCTCGATCGCGCTCGTTATCCTGGTGGTGTTTTTATTTCTGCGAAACCCTCGGGCAACACTGATTCCTGCGGTCGCCGTCCCTGCCTCTCTCATAGGCACCTTTGCGGTGATGTATCTGTTCGGCTACACGATTGACAATCTATCGCTGATGGCGCTGACCATCTCCACCGGCTTTGTTGTAGATGACGCGATTGTCGTGATGGAGAACATCTCCCGGCACATTGAAAACGGAATGGAACCGTTCGCCGCAACGATAAGGGGAGCGAAGGAGATTGGCTTTACCGTAATGTCCATCAGCATCTCCCTCATCGCGGTGTTTATCCCGCTTTTGTTAATGGGCGGGATTGTCGGGCGCTTGTTTCGCGAGTTTGCTGTAACGCTATCGGCGGCGATTGTTGTATCGATGGTGATCTCGCTTTCGACGACGCCGATGATGTGTGCCTATCTGTTGAAGAGTGAGCGCACAAAGAAACATGGCCGGATTTTCATGGCGTCGGAGAGGTTTTTTGACTGGGTATTGAGCCTTTACCGAAGAAGTTTGCACTGGGCTCTGGGCAACCCGGGACTTGTACTCACCGCCCTGTTGTTGACGATTGCTCTGAATGTAGCTATCGCTATCAAGATTCCAAAGGGATTTTTCCCGCAGCAGGACACGGGCCAGCTAGGAGGCGCGATACGTGGCCCTCAGGACGCTTCGTTCCCGGTTATGAACGCCAGCCTGCTCCAGGTTCAAGATGTCATCAAGAAAGATCCGGCGGTGCAGAACGTCATTGGCTTCACGGGAGGTGGCGGCGCTACCAACTCCGGAAACGTCTTTGTCATCTTGAAGCCGCTTAGCCAAAGAAAGATCAGTGCTGCTGAAGTGATCAACCGGCTTCGTCCGAAGCTGAACCGGATTACCGGCGCGTCGACATTTCTCCAGGCCTCGCAGGACCTGCGCATTGGCGGACGTGGCGGCAACGCGATGTATCAGTACACGATCCAGGCTGACAATGTGAATGACCTTCAAGTTTGGGGGCCTAAGCTACTGGGCGCGATGACGCATCTTCCGGGCTTTGAGGATGTCAGTTCAGACCAACAGAACGGCGGCCTCGATCAGATGTTGACTTTCGACCGGATGACAGCGGCGAGGCTGGGACAGACGGCTAGTTCGCTGGATTCCGCGCTCTATGCAGACTTTGGTCAGTCGCAGGTGTCGCTGATTTATACGCAATTGAACCAGTATTATGTCGTCCTTGAAGTCGCTCCACAATACTGGGCGTCTCCTGAAGGTTTGAAAGATGTGTATATCCATCCGTCCACGGCTAACCCAACTGTCACCGGAAATACTCCGCTTCTTAGCGTTGCCAAGGTGCGAACGAATACGACACCCCTGTCACTCAATCACACGGGTCTATTTCCATCGGTGACGGTATCGTTCAATCTTTCGCCTGGCGTCTCACTGAGTGACGCCACCCTGGCCATTGACGAGATGCAACAGCGACTGGGCACGCCACCCACAGTTCGCGGCTTTTTCGCCGGCACGCTGCAGGCGTATCAGGATTCCCTTGGCTCGGAGCCGATGTTGATCGCGACCGCGCTGCTCGCAGTTTACATCGTACTCGGGATGCTTTACGAGAGTCTGGTGCATCCGCTCACCATCATTTCCACTCTGCCCTCGGCAAGCGTTGGCGCCATGCTTGCACTGATGATGTTCAAGGAAGATCTGAATGTCATCTCGATCATCGGCATCGTTCTACTTATTGGCATCGTCAAAAAGAATGCGATTATGATGATCGATTTTGCGCTTCAGGCAGAGCGCGAGGGCGGCATGAATACGGAGGACGCAATCTTCGAAGCATGCATGCTGCGTTTCCGGCCAATTCTGATGACGACCATGGCAGCGCTGTTCGGCGCGCTTCCGCTTGCCTTTGGGACTGGGACGGGATCTGAACTCCGCCGGCCTCTCGGGATAACGATCGTCGGCGGACTCGTGGTCAGCCAGATGCTTACTCTCTACACCACGCCGGTTGTCTATCTCGCGCTCGATCGGCTGCGACTGCGTGTGCTTGGAAAGCAACGCGACACCTTTCATCCCCAAGGCGGCACGATTGCGGCCGCCTCGGATTAGACTTGACGAAACTTGGATGCATAACCTTATGACCGGCTTTCTTCGCCACGCTGTATTGACTTCCACGCTCGCGGCCTTGCTTCTCACCGGCTGCCGGATCGGCCCAAAGTATCAGAAACCGCCCGCGATGGCGCAGGCGCCGCCGACCTCGTACAAGGAATCGCCAACTCAGTTTCCTGGCTCGGATGGGTGGAAAGTTGCGCAGCCGCAGGATGCGATGCTCCATGGCAAGTGGTGGGAAATTTACAACGACCCAGAGCTGAATTCGCTGGAAGACAAGCTCAATATAGACAATCAGAACATTCAGCGGTTTTTCGAGAACTTCATGGCGGCTCGCGCACTGGTGGCGCAGGCGCGAGCACAACTGTTTCCCACGGTGTCTTTTGGGCCGTCATACCAGCGGTCCCAGTCTTCGGCAAACGTCGGGAATTCCACCGGCGCGACCGTAAGCAGGAGCCAAAGCAATGTCACAACGCTCCCCTTCGACGTCTCATGGGAACCGGATCTGTGGGGGAGGGTCCGCAACCAGATTCGTGAGCAGCAATATAACGCGCAGCTCAGTGCCGCAGACCTGGAGAACGAGCGGCTGACGGAGCAGTCAAGCCTGGCTGTCTTCTTCTTCCAGATCCGCGGGCAGGATGCGCTGCAGGCAGTCATTAATCAGACGGTCGCAGATGATCTGAAGGCACTTGACTATACCCGTGCGCAGTACGAGACAGGAGTGGGCACCGAGATATCGGTGGTCGAGGCGGAAAATACGCTCGAGAACGCAGAGGCCGCGGCGATCAATGTAGGAGTAGCGCGAGCGCAATATGAGCATGCCATCGCGGTCCTGATCGGAACCGATCCGTCTTCATTTTCCATTCCGGTAAGGGCGCTTGACGCTGTTCCGCCGCCGGTTCCGATCGGTGTACCCTCGCAGTTGCTGGAGCGAAGGCCAGACATTGCTGCGTCGGAGCGAACGATGGCTTCGGCGAACGCGGCCATTGGGGTTGCAGATGCAGCGTTCTATCCGACACTAACGCTGGGCGCGCAGGCTGGCGTCGCGAGTTCCACGCTGAAGCACTTGTTCGACTGGCCGAGCCGGGTGTGGTCTTTCGGGCCTTCGGTCTCTCAGACCATCTACGACGGCGGACTGCGGCGCGGCGCCGTCAATCAGTTCACGGCGATCTATAACGCGGATGTAGCAAGCTATCGCGAGACCGTGCTAACCGCGTTTCAGCAGGTAGAGGACTATCTGAGTACCGTTCGCATTTTGTCGCAGCAGATCCAGCAGCAGCAGCAGGCGGCGCGCTCGGCACAGCAATTCGTCGACCTGGAGTTGGCCCGCTACCAGACAGGGATCGATCCGTATATTAACGTAGTGACCGCGCAGACTACGCTGCTGAATGATCAGCAGACCTTGACGACATTGCACACGCAGGAGATGACGGCTTCGGTCCAGTTGATCGTCGCTTTGGGCGGCGGTTGGGACAGCACACAGCTTCCAACGCCGGCACAGGTCTCCAAAAAGATGACTCCGGCGGAGACAAGCATTCAGAAGTAGGCGAGGTTGATTGTGACGCCGTCATTTTTAGTGGGCGTTGCAATTGCGTACAGAGGGAACAGCTTCCCTTCAATCCGTTGAAGACGCGCCGTCAGCTAATCGCGGCGTTCTCATCCGGCAATGCACATTAAACACTGATGCCCCTAGAGGCCTGACCCGTTCCGAGTTGATTGTGAGAGTGTTCTCATCAGCGGACGCGGTATTTTGGCCATGCGACTGCCTTCGTTTTAGTCGGGACGGAGGCTACGGGGATGCAGGTGACGACGGCGACAAGCGATGCACTGCAAAAGTATCTGGACCTGGCCGGCAATCAGATGAAACTGACGGCTGAGAACATAGCAAACGTGGACACGCCGGGATACAAGTACATCGGATTCGACCAGACCAGGACAGAGAGCAATGGATTGACTCTGACGACTGCAGGCGGCGCTCTTCTAGTGAGCCAGGACAAGTCATTTGCGCTCGGCACGGCCATCACAAACGGCAACGTGGCGGTGATATCGGCCGCGGGGCAGGACATCACGTCGGAGCTGGCAGGCGGTTCACTTGGCGGCATCCTTCACGCAAGGGACCAGGATCTGCCTCGGGTCTCCTCCGCACTGGACGCACTCGCATATGCGATTGGGGGCGCGGTGAATGCACAGAATCAGGCGGGAGTGGATGCAAATGGAGTTTCCGGCGGAGCGATCTTTACCCTGCCCGTCAGTTCAACGGGAGCGGCGGCGGCAATCTCGATGGCTACGCCGAGCCCGAATGCAATTGCCGCAGCTTCCGTGGGCGAGGGATCTAGCGGAGGCACCAACGCGACTGCTTTGAGTGGCCTGGCTAACGCAGCGCTCGTGAATGGGCAAACAGCCCCCGCGTTCTATGCGTCGCTTCTGACAGAACTTGGTGGCAGGGTCGCAGCCGTTTCGGAAGAGAACACAACGCAACAGGCATCGCTGACGCAGCTTATGACGCAGAAGGGTGGTCAGTCGAGCGTGTCGCTGGACCAGGAGGCAGCAAACCTGCTGCTGTATGAGCGGTCGTACGCCGCAGCCGCGAAGGTGTTCACGATCGTAGACCAATTGATGGCCTCGGCACTGAACCTGGGCGAACAGACCACGGTGGTGTAACAGCCGGCTTGGCGGCAGGGAAGCACGGAAGTAGAGTCAGCCGAAATAGGAGACGCGAAGATGCGAGTCGATCCAAATTATGTGAGCGGCCTGGTAGCCTCTTTGAACAACTCGACCCTCTCGGAGCAGCAGTTGACTTCCGAGCTCTCGTCGGGACTAAGAGTGTCCTCCCTCTCTAACGATCCCGTCGCTGCGGGGCAGGCGTCGCTGATGAATTCGGCGATCAGCCAGGAGGACAGTTTTGCACAGACAGCGGCGAGTACACAGAGCCTGATGCGGGTGGCGGATTCCGCCCTGGGAAGCGTGGTAACTCAATTGACTTCTGCGCTATCTCTGGCGGTCGCCGGCAACAGTGGCACCATGAGCGCTTCCAACCTAACCTCGCTGTCCCAGCAGCTGAGCGGCTTGCGGGACCAAGTGGTCTCGCTGGCAAATACAAGCTACCAAGGCACGTACATCTTTGCTGGAAGCCAGGGAAGCGTCCAACCGTTCACGGTGGACACCAGCACCTCGCCTGCGACAACCACGTACCAGGGAGACTCCCAGGTCGGCACGGTGACGACAGAAAACGGACAGCACATCCAGACCGGCCTCGCCGGGTCGGCGGTGTTTTCGGCACCCGGAGCGGACGTGATGGCCGCACTGAATCAGCTCATTGCGGATTTTGGGAGCGGCGCGGTGAGTGCATCGGCGGCGACGGATGTGGGTGTCTTGCAGACGGCACTCAGCAACGTATCGCAGCAAAGATCGGTGCTAGACAGCTCGCTGAGCCGACTGGAGAGCGCGAGCACGTATGCCCAGACGGATGCGACCAACCGGACGGCGGCTATAAGCTCCTTGGTGGCGGCCGATCCGGCGACGGTTGCCACCCAGCTAAGTTCCGCGGAGACGCAGAAACAGGCACTGATGAGCGTCATAAGTACGGTAGAGAAACAAAGCCTGTTCGACTACATTCGGGGCTGAGGATTCTTTGAGCGAATGATTCGGAGTACGGGTATTTTAGAAAAATGAGGTGCCAACCTGCCAGAAGGGCGCCATGCGTGTTTGCAGAACCTGGTGCAACACAATGATAGCCAGAGCCTTATCCGCCGCACAAAAGACGGTATCAATATTTCCGCGGAATCAATACCAGTACGTGTGCTGCCATAGCCCGCGAAAGAGTGATCCAGCAGAGGCAACAGGCGATCGAAGGCAGATTCATTGGTCAGAGGCAAGCTGAGCGAATCCAGCAGCTCAGGAGCCTACGAGCTGATAGCCGTGTAGTGATCCATTGGCTCTCAACTCGATTCGATGAAGTTGTTAGAGAGTTGTTTCCGGGCGAAGTTACGGGGCGGGGGTTCCTTGGACGGCCCTGTTTTGGAACTGAACATAGGTCCCGGCAAACGGTCTACAGCAGCGATAGATTCCTGGAAGGCCGTTGCGTTCGATCTCTCCGCGCTCACTCTCGCCTGCGATGGTGCTGCGACAACGCCAGCGTGGCTTCTTCACGATAGCCCAAGGGAAGCCGATCTCGGCGAGTCAATTTACGAGAAGCCTTTAGCTTTGCGACTCTCCTCGAGAAGGTGGCCCATTTCCAGCATATCGTGACGACTACGACCCGTCCCCCCGGAGAGCATGCGCGACCCCTCCTACGTTCGCGCAACCGTCCAGTCCGGATCGTCAACGGTCGCGCCGTGGCGAGAGCGGACGCGATCGCTTCTACGCGAAAGATCGCTAACCGTAGCTCTCCTCTGTCCCGACCTTACGACTGCGCTTATGCGTAGAAGTAAATTGGCGTAATGGTCGCTTCCGGCTCACCGGCGGCGACGATGCGCGCCCGCAGCTCCTCGCGGAGCTGGTCTGCAATGTCTTTGTACTCCGGACGCCCAACCAGGTTGAGCGCCTCGGCCGGATCGCCCGCGATGGAATACAGTGCGAAGTCCTGATACTGCTTGCTGTATTCCGCGTTGCCATGCTGCACGGTCGGGTCAAATGCGCAGTAGCACCAGTCGCGGGTGCGGATGCCCCGCCCGCAGATCGATTGGCTGATCTGGAAGTACGCCGTCGAATCCCAGGCCTTGCGCGCCTTCGGGTCGATCGCCAGCGGCCTCAGCGGCTTGCCGCGCATGCTCGCGGGTGGCCGGATGCCTGCGCCGTCCAGCAGTGTTGGCGTCAGGTCCAGCAGCGACACTACCTCGTCGATTACCGTCGATTGGTCAAAGCCGGGGCCCGCAATCACGAACGGTACGCGGATCGAAGACTCGTGCGGCGAACGCTTATACTCGCCCAGCCGTGTGCGGAAGGTGCAGCCGTGATCCGAGAAGAAAAGGATGATGGTGTTATCAAGCTGGCCACTCCTGTCAAGCGCCGAAACCAGAGTGCCGACGCAGTCGTCGATGGCTTGCACGCAGCCGTAGTAGCCCGGAATGCGCGAGCGCCAGTCGCCAGGCAGATTGCGGAGATCTTCGGGAATATACGGATCGACGTATTTATCCTCATAGCGCTTCGGCGGAATGAAGGCGTCGACGTCATTCTGATGGTGTGGCTCAAGCTGCGAGAGGAAGAGCAGCCACGGCTTTTCGTGCTTCTGCTCGATGAACTGCACACCGCGATTCGTGATGAAGTCGACGCGGTACTCATCCTTGAAGCCAATATTCTTGCCGTCGTTGTCCCAGTAGTTCCCCTCATACGGATGGGAGACGATTTCGAGCACATTTGCACCCTCCCACAGATCGTCGAAGCCTCCACGCGATGGTCCCGGCTGAATCCATCCCATCTGCTTCTTGCCGTTGTCTAGATCAGTCTGAGAGACGTGCCACTTGCCCATGAAGTTTGACGTGTAACCGTTCTTGCGGAACTCTGTCGCGATGGTGGGCAGCGAGTGATCGAGTTCGGGGCCAAGCTTCCATACACCGGTCTCGGTTGCATACCGCGCGGTCATGAAGGAAGCGCGTGAAGGTGAGCAGAGAGGCTGATTCGACATGCATTGGCTGAAGTTCACGCCCCGCGCGGCCAGGGCGTCGATATGCGGTGTCTTCACGGAAGGATTCTCGTGGTTCGCGCCCGCGAAATCGGCGCGGAACTGGTCGGCGCAGATCATCAGCACATTCGGCCGGCGAGAGGAAGCAGTAGCGGCGCCCATGGCACCGGCGGCTACCGCAGCATTGGCACCGACAGCAGCCACAGCGCCAGAGGTCAGAGCAGCGCTACGCAGAAAGTCGCGGCGAGTCGGAGAGGTATGCGGGGTCGAATGGTCGGTCAT